>Ga0209810_1000085_pt1 | contig 285524 bp, 259 predicted proteins | sample Coa_R1_7_FD_187159 | JGI IMG/M metagenome (GOLD analysis project Ga0209810, IMG submission 187159) | Surface soil microbial communities from Centralia Pennsylvania, which are recovering from an underground coalmine fire - Coalmine... | ecosystem: Environmental > Terrestrial > Soil >...
GACCACTGAACAGATCATCGACACCTGTTGCGACGCCTGGAACTGGCTGCTCGCCGAGACCGGCCGCATCCGGTCCCTGTGCTCGTATCCCTGGCTCGAACAGGTCAATGTCTAATCAGGTTGGTATTATCGGGTCAAAGAGGCGGCCTGTAAACTCAAACCGACCGGAGCGGCGGAGCCGCTCTGGTCAATGGCCGATTGCGGCGACGAGAAGGATGCGGGATGCCCCTGGATCGTTTGATATCGTCTTCGCTCAGAATCGCGCAGCGGCTGGTCAATGCCCGCGCTCTTCTGTTTGAAGCCTACGACCCGCAGATTACCGAAATCATCCGCAGGGTGCGTCCCTATACCATGACCAGCGCGGCGCGTGTGGCCGCCTTGTGCGATGCCGTGACTTATGTGGTAAAGCACGATATTCCGGGAAGCTTTGTCGAGTGCGGAGTATGGAAAGGCGGCAGCAGCATGGCCATGGCGCTCCGGTTATTGCAACTGGGCCGGTCCGATCGTGATTTGTATCTGTTCGATACATACGAGGGAATGACGGCTCCGACAGAGGCCGACCGCTCGGGCACTTCCGGTTTTGCGGCCGCGACGCTGCTCAAATCCGCACCGGCGAAGTCAAAAATCGCGGCCCTGGCTCCCCTTGAGGAGGTCAGGCGCAACCTCGCTCTTACCCGCTACCCTTCTGAGTTGACCCATTTTATAAAGGGGCCGGTCGAGGAAACTCTGACCGCATGCGGGATCGGCCCAATCGCCGTGCTGCGCCTCGATACGGATTGGTATGCATCGACCAAGCACGAACTGGCGTGTCTTTTTCCGAGCCTTTCGACGGGCGGCGTCCTGATCCTGGACGATTACGGCGATTGGGAGGGTGCAAGACGGGCGGCCGACGAGTATTTCGGTGAGGCGGGAGTGCGCATTTTTCTGCACCGGATCGACCACACCGGCCGAATCGCAATAAAGCAATAAGGTCCGGCGGGGCTGCAGGGCGGTTTCCGGCCGTCGTCAGACCCGTCCGGGCTTGCGTGCCAGCAATGCAAAGTTGATGCAGAACAGATCATTTCTGATAAGGCGGTCGCCCAGCCTTGCGGCCATGTTGTTCAGTGCATAGATGCCGGCGCCGAACCTGCCGATCGCCCCGAACAGCAGGAAGTTCACGATCTGGAAATAGCTCAGAACCGACCCCCCCCCTGCGACAGCAATTTTTGGGGCTCGAAGCCGGCTGCGACAACGAGACGGACCAGACCTTCCTGCGTAAATCGCCAGTTGTCGCTGGGGTGCGGATGATAGAACCAGACATGCGGAGCACTGGCGATAAGATGACCTCCGGGCACCAGGATGCGAAAAATTTCCTTCAAGCCGCGGCCGGGATCGATCAGGTGTTCCAGAACCTGGGTACAGATCACCAGGGACACGCAGGCATCGGGAAGCCCAGTTTCTTCAATGCTTCCTATGTAATTGGGCGAAGTTTCGGCATCAATGTCAATGGTCTTCAGGACAAATCCCCGGTCCTCGACGAGCCGGCGGTAGGGGCTGGTCCCGCAGCCCACGTCGAGGGCGATCGGAGCGCCGCTCCCGGCCAGAGGGGCCGTCTGTCGGATCAATGTCTCCACATCGGCGACCAGTGCGCTCAGGCTCAGATAATCGTATTGGAAGATGCCGGGTTTGAGCCGACTCCGGGCCGTGTGAGAACGGCGCCCTCCGGCTTTTCCGATGCCGCGCGGCGACAAGATGTCCGATACGCCGATTCCATGCCTTCCTTCCTTTCAACACCGCCGGCGCGGCGCCGGGCGCGGGTCGGGACCGGAAAGAAGCTCCCCGCGGGCGGCCGCGGATCGCCGTTCCCCCGCGCCGCCCGCCCCTTGGCCGGGCGGGGTCTCGAGGCGGCGCGAGGAAACCGCCGCAAGCAAGCCGGCCGAGCCGCACAGGATCGACGCGAGGGCGACCAGGACGCGGTTCATGATGGCCCATTGCGCCGCCACCTGAAACGGCGTCCCGAAGACGACCAGCGCGGAGGACATCGCCCATTCGTTCACCCCGAGGCCGCCGGGAGTGATCGGCACCGTATTGGCGAGGACGCCCAAGGGTATCGCCGCGGCGAGCTCCCAGACCGGGATTTTGAAAGAGGCGGCTTTTGCGCTTGCCACCCCCACCAATACGAGAACGGCGAACCGCAACAGGGAAATCGCCAGCAACCGGTAGGCGAGCGGAGGCGCGAGCAGGGGGGAGCCGGCTGCTCTCGACAGCAATTCCCTGAGGCGCGCGCCCGGTATTGCCGGATGCGCGGCCAGCCGGCCGCAGATGCGGGCCGCCAGGGGCGCGGCAAGACCGGTCAGGAAGAAGCCTGCCGCAACCGCGGTCGGCGCCGCCACCAGCCACTCATACGCGCCGCCGCGGGTCGCGATCAGCACGGCCGAGGCGAGCCCCAGGAAACCGGCCGTTGCGACATCGAAAAACTGCTCGAAAATCGTTCCCCCGGTTCCGCGCAACAGGGCGCGTCCGCCGTGGACATGCGCGCCAAGCGAGCGGGAGGCCGCCAGCGCCAGCGGCACCGGCAAAATCTGGCCGAGACCGGTCCCGATGGCGGTCAGCGCGAAATACATCCGTCGCGGCATGCTGTGACGACCGGCCCCGCCGAGATGCCGGTCGACCTGGCGCCATTTCTCGCTGGCCAGAAAGGCGTTCAGCCCGATCAACATCGTCACCGCGGCACAGGCGATTGCATTCGCCCCGAGCAACAATTGCCCGATGCGAGCCGGATTAAGCCCGGAACGCGCAATCAGCAGCGCGATCAGTGCCGCCCCGACGAGGATCGATACAGCGGCCGATGCGAAGAGGTGCCGCTTCACGTCTGCGCGGCCTTTGAGTGGCGGCCATTTTCCGCCGGCCTCGGCGTGGCCGCCGGTGGGGTCTGCGCAGTCGCGAGCGCGGCGATGAGCTCCATGTATTTCGCGGCGCACGCTGTCCAGGAATATCTCTCCGAGACGAAACGGAAGCGCTCGCCGGCGGCGCGCCCGTCCTCGCGCGCAAGGGCCCGGTCGATCGCGGCGCAAAAAGCGGCGGCCGTCGCTTCCGGCTCCGTTTCGTCGAGCGGAACGGCAGAAAGAAACGGGGCCACGGCCTTATCGGCGCCGACCGTTTCCGCGCTGCATACGACCGGAAGGCCGCAGGCGAGCGCCTCCTGGATCACGAGAGGGAACCCCTCGCCCTTGCTGGGCAACACGAAGACATCACTGGCCTGATAGAGAGCGGCGAGGGAAGAGCCGGCGAGATCCCGGAAGACCGCGACATTTGGCAGACCCCAGCCGCCCGGATCCAGATGTCCCCAGCCGGCGAAGGCCCATTGAATATCCGGGCGAATGCGCGCCATATGGGCGAGAATAGGCAGCCCCTTCTTTTCGACGAAGCGGCCGACGAACAGGGCAATCGGGCGATCCGGTTCGAGCCCCAGAGCAGCCCGCAGCTCCAGCCGGCGGCTTTGTGCGACGGGATGAAAAACCTCTGTGTCCAACCCATTAAAAATAAGCTCGGGGGTCGATCGAAAACGCACCTGCGAGAAATGACGGGCGGTGATTTCGCTCACAATGGCGACGCGGTCGGCGCGCGCCAGCATCGGGCGCGCGATGAAGCGGTCGGCCAGGACCATGAGCAAGCGCGGTATGGGGTTGCGATAGGGCACAAGGCCGACATGCGCGGCAATGAGGATGCGCCTGCGGAATAGGCGCGCGAACAAAAACGCCGCGATGCACGCCGGATAGAGCGAATCCTGCAGCAACACCGCATCGCTGCGCCGAACTTCGCGGCCGATCCGCCAGATCGCCGCCAGGCTCGGAAGGGGAAACGGGATTCCGAGATAGCGCTCGGTGGCATTGAGCACGTTTATCGCAACCGTCCTGCCGCGCAGCTCGTCGTCGGGAGGGGGCGTGGTCGCGCTCGCGATCCAGACGACGTGCTGTCCAAGCCTGGTCAGCTCCCGCGCGAGCCGGCCGGCAATGAGGCCGAGACCGTCCCGATGGCTCTCGAAATAATTGCTGACCATCAATAATTTCACCGGCCAAACTCCTTGCAAATGTCAAAAAATCATCCGCAGACGATCAAATCCGGACGTTTGAGGAAAAACCACCCGCCGACAAGCATCATTGTAAAAACATCAGGATCAACACGATCAATCGGATCTTCCACCGCCACGGCTTCTGCTCAGGCGGCGCGCGCCGCCGGCCTCGACGCCGTCGCCTCCGGCAGCGGGCGCGAGGCGCGAATTTCGAGGACGCTGATGAAGAAGGCGCCGTAGGCGATCTGGAAGGCGAGGATGATTGTGACGGCAGAGGGAATGACAAGGCGCATCGTGTCGCTCGGGCGCAGGGCGCCGAACCCGGCAACATCCCACGAGCCGAGCGCATAGAAGCCGAGCATCAGGCCGACAAGCAGCAGGATCCCCCCGGCGATCAGCCCGTTTTCGAGCCGCGCCACCGCGGCGATTCTCGCCGCGAAGCGGGGGTCGGGCGGCACCAGACCCTCGCGCATGCCGTAGATCTTGGCGAACACCCAGAACTGCATCGACTGCACGCCGATGATCACCGCAACGGCGGCGTAGAGAAGCGTATGAATGTCAAGCCCGACCCCGCCGATCGTGCGCGGCCCCGGAAGCAGCCAAGCCATTGCCGCGATACCGGTCAGGAACATCGCCAGGCCGGGATAGAGAAACAGCCAGCGCGGGCTGAACAGCAACAGGAAGCGCAAATTGCGCCAGCCGTCCCGCCAGCTCTTCAGATGCGGCGGGCGGCTGCGCCCGTCGGGCGACAGGGTCGTCGGGACCTCGGCGATCTTGAGTTTGTTGATCGTCGCCTTGACGACCATTTCGCTGGCGAATTCCATGCCGGGGGCCTGCAGGTCGAGATCGAGAATGGACTGGCGGTCGAAACCGCGCAGGCCGCAATGAAAGTCGCCGCACGGGCTGTTGAAGAAGAGGCGGCCGATGGCCGTCAGGAGCGGATTGCCGAAATAGCGATGCAGCGGCGGCATCGCGCCGGGCCGGATGCCGCCCTGAAAGCGGTTGCCCATCACGAGCTGATAGCCTTCGCGCAGTTTCTCGACAAAGGCTCCGAGATCGCTGAAATCGTAGCTGTCGTCGCTGTCGCCCATGATCACGTACCGGCCGCGCGCCGCGCGAATGCCGCCGATCAGGGCGCTGCCGTAGCCGCGTTCGGCGACGGCGACGACGCGGGCGCCGCCGGCCTCGGCCAGGGCCTGCGAACCGTCGGTGCTGCCGTTGTCGGCGACCAGCACTTCGCCCCGGATCCCGCTGCGGGCGAGAAAGCCGCGCGCCTTGCCGATGCAGCGCGCCAGTGTCTCGGCCTCGTTGAGGCACGGCATCAAGATCGTGAGCTCGCACTCGTCGCTCATCGAACCCTCCGGGGTTGCGCGGGGTCGTCCCGCTTGGCTGCGGATCCCGGCCGCCGTTCGTAAATGGCGAGGAACGGGCTTTGATAGAGCAGGGCCGTCGACCGCATCGGGCGCAGGCAGCGAAGATCGGGGAACAGGATTGCAAAAGCCTTAAACCGCGCCCAGGCCCGCGGCGGCGGCGCGCCCGCCCGGCAAGCGTGAACGGCAGGGTCCCGGGCCGGCATCTTCACCACAGCCGCCGCAGGCTGCCTTTGGAGTCGGCGGGATTGCGCTCATAGACATAGAACCGCCGATCCGGCAGGAGCCGGCGCAGCCGCTCGAGCTGGTCGGGAATGTTCAGAACATAGAGGACCGAGCCGTCGGCATCGATCCCGTTCCGGGTCAGATCGAGCGTCGACATCGGTGAAATTTTTCCGGTCTGGGAGCGGACCACGACGACGGCATCGCGCAGGTTTTTCGCCCGCACCTGGTCGTAGAGGTCCATGCGCTGGTTGACGACCTCGCGCAGATACGGCGCAATAACGGCCATTCCGGCAAGACAGGCCGCCCCATGCGCGGCCAGTAATGCGGCGGCATGGGGGCGCCATCGCAAAAGCCGGGAATCCCGCAGCAGCGGGACGAGGGCCGAGACCACCGTCAATACGAGCGGCGGAAATCCCTCAAAATAATACCGCGGCCCGTACTGGTTGCCGCCCCAGAACGGCACGAACAGGAAGCCGAGCACACAGGCCGGAAAAATGAAATCGACAAAGCTGAGCCGCCGCCGGTAGAGGACGAACCCGAAGGCGGCGCCATAGCCGAGCGGCAGCAGCAACGAGCTCCAATCGGCCAGGAGGACCATGCGGCCGGCGACGTACAGCAATTCGTCGAACGGCGTCAGATGGTTGCCCGCTTCGTCGACCGGGAACAGGCCGAAGCGAACGGTCCGGAATTGAAGGTCGACGCTCGATATCAGCGCACCGTACAGGGTGTGATTGTAAAACAGCAGAGCCGCCAGAAACGGCAGGCCGGCCAGGATGATGACGGGGGCGAGGCGGTAATGGCGCCGCCCCGCCCGCAGCAGCAACTGCCCGGCGAAAGGCAATCCGAACAACAGCACGTCCTGGCTGCGGATCAGCCCGAGCAGGCCCAATGCCAGCCCGGCCGCGAGCGCGTTCGACCAGCGGGGATGGTCGAGAAAATTGACCGCGGCCCAGCAGAACAGAAGCCCCATGGCGGCGGCCGGGAGCACGTCGAAATACGAGCCGGCGTTGAACACAAAGAACGCGGAAAACGCGACCAGGGCGACGGCGAGAACGCCGCCGAGCGCGCCGTCGCGCTGGTGCCCGAGCTTCAGCACGGCGAGCAACAGCACCCCGCCGCACAGCGGCGCGGCAAGCCACGGCGGCAGCCGCAGGCCGATCACCGCCGCGAGCAGCAGCGGCCAGCCCGGAGGATACGCCGCCGCCCATTTTCCGTTCAGGACCAGCATGTAGTAATGCGCGAACAGGGCCGGCAGCGGCGGCGGCGGGTTCCACAGCCGGCCGGCCAGAAAGGTTCTGGCCTCGAAAAGATAGGCGTACTCGTCCCCCGAGTTCGGAAACGCGCGCAGCACCCATACGGCCAGCAGCGCGCCGGCACAGCCGAGGCCGATCAGCAGCGCCGCCGCAAGGCGCCAGCGGCGCTCCGCCAGCGCCGCCAGGCGCAGCACGATCCCCTCCGCCCCTGCGGCCCGGACGGCGACGGCAAAGCCGAGCGCGTAGAGGCCGAGCACGGCGAACGGTATCAGGACCCGATATCCTCTGGCCGGGTTGAGCCCGGCAAAGGCGAGGCCGACATCGGCCAGCGCGGCGGCGAGCAGCAGCCACACCCAGCGGCGGGAAGAAGGCCATGCCGGCGCCATACCGGCCGGCGCGCGTGCCGCCTCGGCCGGGTCTGCGAAGCGCATATCGAGCGGCGGTCCGGTCATGCGCGCCTCAACCGCCCGCCGATGCACGGGAACAGCGCCGCCGACCCCTTAACCTGAATTGACACCCTGCTCCTGTGTATTTCCGGTCCGTCCGGCAGTGATACGACGCGCCCGTGCGCGCCCGCGCAAAGACCATTGCCGCATTGCACTGCCTATTTCTTCCGTGAAAGATGGTTAACACAAAAGCCGGCGGCCGCCAACAGTTTAATAAAGTTATTTTCTGTGCGGCGGCCGGCCCGGACCGCACCCGCGATTTTTAAATCTATGACGCGTTTGGAGAATTGACACGGCGCGGCCGCCCGGTCCGGGGCCGCGCCGGCCGCCCCGCCTACGCCCCGAGCTGCGCCGCCAGATCCTCGAAATCGCGGGCGATGATCGTGAAATCGTGCTCGGGCCGCAGGTCGCGGCTCTGCTGCGGGCCGTATTCGGCCGGGCGCGGCACGAAGGCGGTCTTCATGCCGTGGCTGCGGGCGTGGGCGAGATCGCCGTTATGGGCGGCGACCATCATCACCGCGCCGGGATCGCCCATGCCGAGAAACGTGATCGCCGCGCGATAGGTCGCCGGGTCGGGCTTGTAGCGCTGCACGAGCTCGGCCGAGAGCACCGTATCCCACGGCAACCCGGCCCATTTCGCCATATCGACGAGCAGCCGCACATTGCCGTTCGACAGCGTCGCGATGATGTATTTGCGCTTCAAGCGGGTAAGCCCCGGCACCGCGTCGGGCCACGGCCTCAGGCGATGCCAGCCGAGGTTCAGCGCCGCCCTGTCGGCCTCGTCGAGGCCGGCGATGCCGTGCTCGGCCAGCAGGCGGTCGAGGGTCATGCGGTGCAGCGCATCGAGCGGGGTCCAGGGCAATTCGCCGCTGCGCACCCGGTCCATGGCCGGCTGATAGCCGGCCCGCCAGGCGTCGACGAGCCTTGCCCAATCGGCCGCGACGCCCTTTCTGGCGCCGAGCGCCTCGGCCTCGGCGATCAGACTGGCGCGCCAATCGACGACGGTGCCGAACACGTCGAAGCACAGCGCCTGGATACCGGCGATCTCGGACTGCGCGGCCATCGCTTCCTCCCCGGGCGATCCCTGTCCCAATGTTTGCCCGGCGCGGGTGCGCTGTAAAGTCCGCGCCATCGCCCTCGCCAAAACCGGCGCGCGCGGCTAATAAAGGGCGGGATCGCCCCGCGCCCCCGAAACCTTCCGCCGAGCGCCGCCATGTCCGAAGAGTTCTATCGCATCCAGCGCCTGCCGCCCTACGTCTTCGCCGAGGTCAACGCGCTGAAGGCGCAGGCGCGCGCGCAGGGGCGCGACGTCATCGATCTCGGCATGGGCAATCCCGACAGCCCGACGCCGCCGCATATCGTCGCCAAGCTGATCGAGGCCGTGCAGGACCCCAAGACCCACCGCTATTCGCTCTCGCGCGGCATTCCCGGGCTGCGCCGCGCCTGCGCGCAGTATTACGCGCGCCGCTTCGGCGTCGCGCTCGATCCCGAGCGCGAGGTCATCGTCACGCTGGGCTCGAAAGAGGGGCTGGCCAATCTCGCCCAGGCGATCACCGCGCCGGGCGACAGCGTATTGGTGCCGAACCCGTGCTATCCGATCCACGCCTTCGGCTTCATCATGGCGGGGGCGCGGGTGCGGCACGTGCCGGTCGGGCCGCAGATCGACTTTCTCGCCGAGCTGAAAAAGGCGGTGCCCGCCGGCGGACCGGCCCCGCTCGCGCTGGTGCTGAACTTCCCGGCCAACCCGACGGCGCAGACCGTCGATCGCGATTTCTACGGCGAGGTCGTCGCGTTCTGCCGCCGCTACGGCATCTTCGTGCTGTCCGATCTCGCCTATGCCGAGCTCTATTTCGACGGCAAGCCGCCGCCCTCGATCCTCGAAATCCCGGAGGCGCGCGAGATCGCGGTCGAGTTCTCCTCGGTCAGCAAGACCTATTCGATGGCGGGCTGGCGCATCGGCTTCGCGGTCGGCAATCAGCGGCTGATCGCGGCGCTGGCGCGGGTCAAATCCTATCTCGATTACGGCGCCTTCACGCCGATCCAGGTGGCGGCGGCGGCGGCCTTGAACGGCCCGCAGGACTGCGTTGCGGAGATGCGCGCGCGCTACCGGGCGCGGCGCGACGTATTGATCAACGGGCTGCGCCAGGCCGGCTGGGAGGTGCCGGCGCCCCAGGCGACGATGTTCGCCTGGGCGCCGATCCCGCCGCAATTCCGCGCGCTCGGCAGCGTCGGCTTCGCCAAGCTCCTGCTCGAACACGCCAATGTCGCGGTGTCGCCGGGGCTCGGCTTCGGCGAATACGGCGAGGGTTATGTCCGCATCGCCCTCGTCGAGAACCGCCAGCGCCTGCGCCAGGCGGCGCGCAATATCAAGGCCTTTCTCGCCGGCCGCAACGAGGCGGCGGCGGCGCGCGCCGCCGCCGTCCCGTCCTGAGCGGGATCACCACGCCAGAGCCCAGCCGTCGCGGCGCGGGTCGGAGCCGGCGATCAGCATGCCGCTTGCCGCGTCGCGGCGGATGATCTCGACGCTGCACGGGCCCTCGAGATCGCCGACGGTGCGGAGCGGATGGCCGCGGCGGGCGAGCTCCTCGCGCACCGCCGCCGGCACCCGGCGCTCGACGACCAGCTCGTCGGGGCCGTCATGCGGCCAGTTGGCGTATTCGCCGGGCCGGTTCGAGGCCCAGCGCGCCATCTCGGCCGCCTGCTGCGGGTCGAGGCCGAAATCGATCATCGCGGTCAGCACCTGCAGGTTGACCTGCACCTGATTGTCGGCCCCGGGCGTGCCGAAGACGCACCACAGCCGGCCGTCCTTCAGCACGATCGGCGGGTTCATCGTGTGGCGCACGCGCCGGCCGGGGGCGAGCCGATTCGGGTGCCCCGGCTCGAGATGCCAGTAGGCCATGCGGTTGTTGAGCAGGATCCCGGTGTCGCCGGCCGTGACCCCCGAGCCCCAGGCGCTGTTGAGGCTCTGGATGCCGGAAACGGCGTTGCCGTCGCCGTCGACGGTGCAGAAATAAGTCGTCTCGCCCGCCGCCGCGGCAGCGGCGCGCAGCGGCGCCGCGCGGCCCCTGTCGATCCGCCGGGCGAGCGCGGCGGCGTAAGCCGAGGACAACAATTCCGCAAAAGGCGGCGACAGGGTGTGCGGGTCGGCGCCCCAGCGCTCGCGATCGGCAAAGGCGAGCTTTTTGGCCTCGACCAGCACATGGATCGCATCGGCCGACAGCAGGCCCATCGCCGCCAGATCGAACTGCTCGACGATCTTCAATTCCTCGAGCAGCACGAAACCGGTCGAATTGGGCGGCGCTTCGAGCACCGTGAAGCCGCGGTAATCGACCGCCAGCGGCTCCTGCGCCGCGGCCGTGAATTGCGCCAGATCGGCCGCCGTGACGAGCGTGCCGGCGGCGGCGAGCGCGCGCGCGAGGCGGCGGGCGAGGGCGCCGCGGTAAAAACATTCCGCGCCCTCGGCGGCGATCTCCTCGAGGGTTGCCGCCAGCTCTCTCTGCACGATCGCGGCGGCCGGCGGCGGCGCCTCGCCGTCGGCCAGAAAGACCGCGGCGCTGTTCGGGTCGCAGCGCAGCGCCGCCAGCCCCTCCGCCGCGAAATGCCGGTAGTGCGGGGTCGCGGCAAAGCCGTCGCGGGCCAGCCGGATCGCCTCGGCGAACAGATCGCGCCAGGGCAGGCGGCCGTAGCGCCGGTGCATCATGTCAAGCCCGGCCAGCATGCCCGGCACCGACACCGACAGCGGCCCGGTGCGCGGGATGCCGCTTTTGTAGCGCTCCGGCGTCGCGGCGGCGGGGGCGGGACCGGTGCCGTTGAAGACGACCGCGCGGCCGCTCTGCTGGTCGTAGACGTGATAGAACCCGTCGCCGCCGAGCCCCGACATCATCGGCTCGACGACGGCGAGCGCCGCCGCGGTCGCGACCGCGGCGTCGACGGCGTTGCCGCCGGCCCGCAGGGCGAGCAGCCCGGCCTGGGCGGCCTGCGGATGGTTGGCCGCGACCGCCCCCCGCCGGCCCATTATCGGCGGCCGGTAGCACCGCATGTCAAAGTCCATATTGGGCCCTCCCGCAATCGCTTGGCAGGATGGCATAATAACCGGAACGAGGCGGGAGGCTACGCGAAGCGATGCGAATGCGAACGCTTGTTGCGCTGGCGCTGGTTGTGCTGATGGCCGGCTGCGTCGCCTCCGCGACTGCGGACAAGGACCGGCCGCACGGCTTCTACGGCGGCATCTCGGTCGGCGGCGCCCTGCCGTGACGGCGCGGCGCACCAGCTGCGGGGTCGTCGTCACCGATCGGAAACGGGTTCTGCTCGGCCATGCCACGCGCTCGCCGCGCTGGGACATCCCGAAGGGCGAGGCCGAGGCGGGCGAGGACTTCGCGGCGGCGGCGGCGCGCGAGCTGCGCGAGGAGACGGGTCTCATCGTGCCGCCGCCGGCGCTCGTCGCGCTCGGCCTTTATCCCTATCTGCGCGACAAGGATCTGGCCTTGTTCGCCTGGCTGCCCGCGGCGATGCCCGATCCCGCCGCTCTGCTTTGCACCTCGTTCTTCGTCACCGCGGCGGGCGAGCGTCTGCCCGAGTTCGACCGTTTCGCGATCCTGCCCTGGGAGGAGGCGCTCGCCCGCACCGGCAGGAACCTCGCGCGCATCCTCGCCGCGGTGCGGCGGGCGCAGGGATGGGAGTGAGCGGGGCGCTGCCCGGGGATCGCGCCTGCCCCGCGATCGTGATAGCCTGCGCCCGCGCGCGCCAGCACACAGCACGAGGGAATGCGCCCATGCCCAAGCTGCGTCACATCGCCATCGCCGCCCGGGATCCCGAGGGGATGGCCGAGTTCTACAAAAAGGCGTTCGATTTCCGGGAGGTCGGCCGCCCCAGCGGCAGCCTCGCCGACGGCGTCTTCCTGTCGGACGGCACCCTCAACCTTGCCGTGCTCGCCTTCAAGACCGACCAGCTCGGCAAGGGCCTCGACTATACCGGCATCCATCATTTCGGCGTCCTGGTCGAGGACGTTGCCGAATTCTCGAAGAAACTCGAGGCTCTCGGCGCCGAATATTATATCGACCGCAATCAGCGGGAGCCGAACGCCGGCTATTTCGAAAAGAAGTTCTACGGCCCCGAGCATGTGTTGTTCGATATCGCCGAACATCCGTGGGCCGGCTGCGCGCCGCTCGATAAGCCCGGCCGGCCGGCCGCCGCCAAATTGCGCCATCTCGCCATCGCCGCCCGGGAGCCCGAGGCGATGGCCGCGTTCTTCAAGCGGGCCTTCGGCTTTGCCGAAGCCCGCCGCAGCGACGGGCCGCTCGCCTATGGCGTGCATCTGAGCGACGGCACGGTCGACCTGGCGATCCTCAGGTTCAAGACCGACCAGCTCGGCAAGGGCCTCGACTATACCGGGCTGCACCATTTCGGCGTGCTGGTCGACGACCTGCGGCGGCGCGAAGAGCGGGTGGAGGAGCTCGGCGGCCGCCATTACATGGACCAGAGCGCGGGTCGCACCGGCGGCTTCGAGGTCAAGATGTACGGCCCCGAAGGGGTGCTGTTCGACATTGCCGAGCATCCCTGGACCGGCGGCGCCGATCTTGCCGCCGAGAAGGAAGCGGCCGCCCCGTAGCGGCGCGACGGGGACTTGCCGCTCCGGCGGTCGCCGGCGCGATCGCCGGCGTGCTGCGGGCGCCCGCCGGGCGGGCGGCCCGCACCCTACCATGCCAGCTCGCGGCCGCGGTAATCGACAAAGCCGTGGCGCAGCGTGCCGGCGCGGGCCTCGATGACGTCGATGAGGCCGCGCACGCTCTCCGCGACCGTAAGCGGCGCCGCGGGCCCGCCCATGTCGGTGCGCACCCAGCCGGGCGCCATCGCCAGGACCGTGAGGCGGCGCCCGCCGAGCTTGGCCGCCAGGCTGCGCGTCAGCGAGTTGAGGGCGGCCTTGCTGGCGCTGTAGATCTCGCTGTAGCCGTGGGTGTTGTCGGCGATGCTGCCGAGCCCCGAGCTCATGAAGGCGATGACGCCGGGGCCCTCGCGCATGCGGTCGACAAACCGCCGGGCCAGCCGCACCGGCGAGACCGCATTGGTCTGGAAGACCAGCGCGATTTCGTCGCGCTCGGCGTGCAGGACGTCGTGCCCTCTGGCCGGCGCGATGCCGGCGTTGACGAACAGCAGATCGAAGATCCGCGCGTCGAGCCGGCGCCGCAGCGCCGCCACGGCGTCGTCGTCGTTGATGTCGACGCGTTCGATACACAGCCTTCCCGCAGGCTGCGCCGCGAGCGCCTCGAGCCGGCGCGCGCCGGCCACCTCGCGCACCGTCGCGACGACGTCCCAGCCGCGGCCTTGCAGCTCCGCCGCCAGGCCCAATCCGAGGCCGCGCGAAGCCCCGACGACGAGCGCGCTTTGCGTTCCGGTCATTGGCAAACCTCCTGCGTGGTCCGGTTGACAGCGGCGGCGCGGGCAGCGCATGCATCACCCGCCCTGCGGATGCGTGAGCTCGTCATGGCCGAATTCCGGTTTTTGCATGCCGCCGACATCCATCTCGACAGCCCGATGCGCGGGTTGGAAGCCGATCCGGACGCGCCAGTGCGCCGATTGCGCGAAGCCTCGCGCGCCGCCTTCCGCAATCTGATCACCACGGCGATCGAGGAAAAGGCCGCCTTCCTGCTGATCGCCGGCGATCTCTATGACGGCGACTGGCAGGATTACCGCACCGGCCTGTTTCTGATCGAGCAGGTCGGCAGGCTGGCCGAGGCCGGGATCCCGCTGATCATGGTGGCGGGCAATCACGACGCCGCCTCGGTCATCACGCGGCATTTGCGGCTGCCCGAGCGCGTCAGCGTGCTGCCGCACGACCGGTGCGGGCGGGTCGAACTCGACGAATACGGCGTCGCCATCCACGGCCAGAGCTTTGCGACCCGCGCCGTCACGCAGGATTTAAGCCGCAATTACGCCGACCCCGTGCCCGGCCTGTTCAATATTGGCCTGTTGCATACGGCACTCAACGGCAGGCCCGGCCACGACACCTACGCGCCGACCACGGCCGCGGCGCTGATCGCCAAAGGGTATGATTACTGGGCGCTCGGCCATGTTCATGCGCGCGAGACCGTATGCCGCGATCCCTGGATCGTGTTCCCGGGAAATTTGCAGGGGCGGCATATCCGGGAAAGCGGGCCGAAAGGAGCCAGCCTTGTTACCGTTCGCGACGGGCGCGTCGCGACGGTCGCGCATCGGCCGCTCGACGTATTGCGCTGGTGCCCGCTTTCGGTCTCGCTGGCCGGCGAAACCGATTTCGACGGCGCCATGGCCCGCATCGGCCAAGCCCTGCTGGAGCTGCGCCGGGAGGCGGAGGATAGGCCCGTAGCGGCGCGGGTGCGGCTGTTCGGGGCGACGCCGCTGCATGGAGAGCTGCTCGGCGACGGCGAGCGCGTCCGGCAGGCGGTCATCGCCGAGAGCCGGCAGTGCGGCGCCGACGATACGATCTGGATCGAGGCGGTCGTCGTCGATACCCTCGCGCCGGCCGATCTTGCCACTCTGTTCGAGCGTCCGGACGTCATCGGCCGGCTCGGCGCGGTGCTCGATGAACTGATCCGCGAGCAGGGCGCCGATCTGCTGGGCGAGTATCCGGAGCGGCTGCGGCAGCGGATGTCCGGGATCGAGCTTGCGGCCGAGCATCCGCTGCGCGAGGGCGGCGTCGCGCTGTTACAGAAGGCGCGCGATCTGGTGCTGGCGCGACTGGCCGGAGAGGTCTGAGCGATGCGCCTGACCGCGTTCGCGCTCGAGAATTACGGGAATTTTGAGTCGGTGCGGCTCTCCCTCGATCCGCTGCCGGGCCACATCAACCTGATCGTCGCCCCGAACGGCGGGGGCAAATCGGTCTTGCGCCAGGCCTTTCGCGATCTGCTGTTCGGCATCCCCGGCCAGACCAGGATGGCGTTTCGCTTCGGCTATGCGGGCATGCGCCTCTTTGCCGAGGGGATCGACGGCAGCGGCGCCGCCTTTGCGATCGGCCGGCGCAAGGGCCTCGGCAACACGCTGATCGACGGCGCCGGCAACAGCCTTGATCCGCGCGTCCTCAAGGGGCTGATCGGGGAGGCCGACGAGGCGCTGTTCGAGCGCCTGTTCGCGCTCGACAGCCATCTGTTGCGCAGCGGCGCCGAAGCGATGCTGGCTTCCGGCGGCGATCTCGCCGAGGCGCTGTTCGCCGCCGGCAGCGGCATCGCCGGCCTGCGCCGCCTGCGCGAAAGCTTCGAGAGCCGGCGCGACGCGCTGGCGCCGGAGCGGCAGACGCGGTCGCGGCCCCTGTATCAGGCGCTCGCCGTGCTCAGCGAGGCGCGCGCCGCGCTGCGCGCCGCGACGGTGCGGCCGCGGGATTGGGAGGAGCTGCAAAGCAAGTGCGACTTCGCGCGCGACCGGCGGGCGGCGCTGGCCCGCGAACAGGCGGCGGGTCAGGCCGCGATCGCGCGGCTGCAGCGCATCAAGCGCGTGCGCCCGTGGCTCGAGCAGTGGGAGGCGGCCCGGCGGGAACTGGCGGCGACGGAGGCGGCGCCGCGCCTGCCGGCCGATACCGGACGCCGATGGCGGGAGGCCGGGGAGGCGATCAGATTGGCCGCGCTGGAGCGCCGGGCCGCGGCGGACCGGCTCGACAGCCTCCTCAGGGAGCTGGCCGCGGAAGAGCCGGACGAGGGGCTGCTGGCGGCGGGGGAGCGCATCGACGCGCTCGAACGGGCGCGCGATCGGATCGCCGCCGACCATCGCGATCTGCCCCCGCACGAGGCCGAATCCCGGCAAAGCGCCGCGCGGCTTGCCGCGCTGTTGCGGGCCCTTGGCGCCGAAACCGTCGCGGAGATCCTGGCGATCGCGCCGAGCGGGCCGCAGGTCGCGGCGGCGCGCGAGCTGATCAAGCGCTCCGAGGTGTTGGCCGAGAGGCTGCGCAACGCCGAAGCCGAGGCGGCGAGAACCGAGGGGGAAATCGCGGCGGCCGCAGCCGAGCGGGAGCGGCTCGGCGAGAGCGTCGATACCGGCGATCTGGCCGCGCTGGTGGCGGAGGCCTGCGCCGACGGCGATCCGGGGCGGCGGCTGGCCGATCTGGAGGCCAGGCTGGCCCATGAGGAGGCGCGGCTCGCCGCCGCCTTCGCCAAGGTGCCGCTGTGGCGGCGGGATGTCGAGGCGCTGGCCGCGGTCGTGCCGCCGACCCGGCACAGGATCGACGATGCCGCCGCCGCCCTCGATGCGGCGAGCGGCGCATTGGCCGAGGCGGAGCGCGAGATCGAGCGGCTGCGCCAGGATCGCGAGGCGGCGCGCGACCGGCTGGCGCGCGAGCGCGAGGGCGGACCGGTACCGGATGCAGCCGCCATCGCCGCCGCGCGCCGCCATCGCGATCACGGCTGGGCGCTGATCCGGCGCAGCAAGTTCGAAGGCGAGGCGCTCGCCGCCGAGATCGCGGCCTATGCCGGCGCCCTCGGCCTGGCGGCGGCCTTCGAGCGCGCCCTCGACGAGGCCGACCGTCTCGCCGATCGGCGCGAGCAGGAGAGCCGGCGGCTCGCCAGGATCGCCGAGCAGCAGCGCATTCTCGCGGCGCGGGAGAAGGAGCTGACCGCCGCCGAGGAACGGCTGGCGGCGGCGCGCGAAGCCCATCGGGAGGCCGCACGCGAATGGGCGGCGCTGACCGCCGGCCTGGCTCTCGCCGGGACGGCGGAGGCGGGCGGGGTGCTGGAGTTTCTGGCCGCCCGCGAGGCCGCGCTCGAGGCGCGGGCGGCGAGGGATTGCGCCCGGCATGCGGTCGCCGCCGAACGGGCGCGGCAGGAGGCGCTGCGACGGCGGCTGGCCGGGCTGCTGCCGGCGGCGGCGTGCCCGTCCCTGGCCGCGGCGCTGGCGGCGGCCCGCCGGGTCATCGAGCGCCGCGAGGCGGCGAACCGCGAGCGCGCTCAGCTTGAGGCGACGCTGAAGACGCTGGAGCACCGGCACCGCCAGGCGCTTTGCGAGCGCGAGGCGGCGCAAAGGGCGATGGCGGAGTGGCGGCGCGAATGGCGGGAATGCCTGGCGGCTCTGAAGCGCCCGCCCGCAGAGCCGCCGGCGGCCGTCGAGAAGGCGATCGCGCTGATCGAGGAGGTGCACCGCGAGCACGAAAAGCTCGCGGAGCTCGAGCGGCGCATTTGCGGCATCAAGCGCAATATCGCCGATTTTGCGGCGCGGGTCGCCGATGTGGCCGGCGCGGTGGCGCCCGATCTGGTCGATCAGCCGGCCGAGGCCGCGGCGGCGGAGCTGCGGCGGCGGCTGGCCGGCAATCGCGAGATCGCGGCGCGCCGCGCCGGATTGCGCGGCCAGGAAAGGGATGCGCGGGCCAAGCTGGCGGAGGCGTCGGTCCGGCATGCGCGCGCCGCCGCGATCCTCGAGGCCCTGCGCCGGGAGATCGGCGGCGGCTGCGAGGAGGAGATCGCCGACCGCATTGCGCGCGCCGAGCGCCGCCGGACCGCCGAAGCCGAGCTGCACAGGATCGAGCAGAAGCTTGCCGAAATCGGCGACGGCTGGCCGATCGACGGGTTGCGCGCGGAGGTCGCGGCCGTCCCCCCGGAAGCGGTCGATGCCGAACTGGCCCGCTTGCAGCTCGAAGCCGAGCGCCTCTCGAGCGAGCGCGAAGAGGCGGCGCGCGAGGAACAGCGCCTGTCCGACGAGCTGCGCGGCATCGGCGCGGGCGAGCATGCCATCGCGGCCGAGGAGCGCCGCCAGGCGGCCATCGCCGCGACGACCCGGATCAGCGCCGAAGCCCTGCTTTACCACGCCGCCGCCTGTCTGTTGCAGCAGGCCGTCGCGCGCCTGCGCGAGGTCGGCGACGGCGGCCTCGTCCGCCGCATCGGCGAAGTCTTCGCGCGGATCACCGGCGGGGCTTACGCCGGGGTTGCCGTCGACGAGGACGAGCAGGGCAGGCCGTTTCTGATCGCGATCGAGGCCGACCGCACCGCGACGAAACGGGTCGAGCACTTGTCGGAGGGCACCCGCGACCAGCTCTTCATGGCATTGCGCCTGGTCATGCTGGAAGACTATGCCCGCAAGGCGCCGGCATTGCCGTTCATCGCCGACGATCTGCTGCAGACCTTCGACGACTATGGGCGCACCGAAAATGCGCTGGCCGCGCTCGCCGATCTGTCGCACCACGCGCAGGTGATCGTGCTGTCGCATCAGCGGCAGCTGATCGCGGTCGCCCGGGCTCTGCCCGCCGGCACGGTCAATGTCTGCGCGCTGGCCGCCTGAGCCGGTCTCGCGGAACCGCTGGCGCGGGTCCTCGCCGGGCGCCGCAACGCGCCTTATACGTCGAGATTGGCGACGTTAAGCGCGTTCGCCTGGATGAAATCGCGGCGCGGCTCGACCAGATCGCCCATCAGGGTCGAAAAGGTCTCTTCGGCGAGATCGGCGTGGCTGATCTTGACCTGCAGCAAAGAGCGGGCTTCGGGGTCGAGCGTCGTCTCCCACAACTGTTCGGGGTTCATCTCGCCAAGGCCCTTGTAGCGATTGATCTCGATGCCGCGGCGGCCGAGCTCCATGACCGCCTCGACGAGGCTCACCGGCCCCGCGACCGGCACCGTTCTGTCGCGCGTGGCGAGCGTGCCCGGCGCCGCATAGACCTCCTGCAATTGGGCGCGGTCGGCGTCGAGCCGGCGGGCCTCGCTCGAGCGCAACAGCGCCCGATCGATCAGCCGCCGCTCCTCGGTGCCCTGATCGCTGCGGCACAGCACCAGCGCCGCGCCCGCGAGGATCTCGCCGCGCCAGCCCTGCTCCGCCGCCGGGACGTTACGGTTGAGCCGCGCCGCAACGCTTTGCGCCGCCGCCAGCGCCGCTTGCGGATCGGCAAGAAGATCGGCGGCAAGCGCGCCGGCGATCGCCGCCTGCTCGACGACCGCGATGTTCCCGACCTTGCCGGCCAGGGCCTGCAGCGAGCGGCGCTGCGCCTGCGCCTGCTCCAGCAACTGGCGCAGATCGAAGCCGGCGCGCTCGACGCCGTCATGCTGCCTGAATACCGCATCCTTGAGGGCGGCGTCGATGCAGTAGGCTTCGAGCGCCGCGTCGTCCTTCAGATATACCGCCTTGGCGTTGCCGCGCAGGATCCGGTAGAGCGGCGGCTGAGCGATATAAAGATAGCCCCTCTCGATCAGCTCCGGCATCTGCCGGAAGAAGAACGTCAACAGCAAGGTGCGGATGTGGCTGCCGTCGACATCGGCATCGGTCATGATGATGATGCGATGGTAGCGCGCCTTTTCGGGGTCGAAATCTTCGCTGCCGATGCCGGTGCCGAGCGCGGCGATCAACGTGCCGATCTCGGCCGAGCTCAGCATCTTGTCGAAGCGGGCGCGCTCGACATTGAGGATTTTGCCCTTCAACGGCAGGACCGCCTGAAAGCGCCGATCGCGCCCCTGCTTGGCCGAGCCGCCGGCGCTGTCGCCCTCGACGATGAAGAGTTCGCTCTTGGCCGGATCGCGCTCCTGGCAGTCGGCCAGCTTGCCGGGCAGGCTGGCGACGTCGAGCGCGCCCTTGCGCCGTGTCAGCTCCCGCGCCTTGCGCGCCGCCTCGCGCGCCGCCGCCGCCTCGACGACCTTGGCCACCACCTTTTTGGCCTCGGCGGGATGCTCCTCGAACCACTGCGCGAGCTTGTCGCCGACAATGCCTTCGACCGCCGCGCGCACCTCCGAGGAGACCAGCTTTTCCTTGGTCTGCGACGAGAATTTGGGGTCCGGCACCTTGACCGACAGGATGCAGGAAAGCCCCTCGCGCATATCCTCGCCCGACAGCGTCACCTTTTCCTTTTTGGCAATGCCGCTGTCGTTGGCATAGGCGTTGAGCGTGCGGGTCAGCGCCGCGCGGAAGCCGGCAAGATGCGTGCCGCCATCCTTCTGCGGGATGTTGTTGGTGAAGCACAGCATCGTCTCGTGATAGCTGTCGGTCCATTCCATCGCGACCTCGACGAGGATGCCGTCGCGCTCGCCGCGAATCACGATCGGCGGCGCGTGCAACACCTGCTTCGAGCGATCGAGATAGCGCACGAACGCCTCGATGCCGCCCTCGTAATGGAGCGTGATGCTGCGCGGCTCGACGCCGCGCAAATCGGTCAAAACCAGCTTGACGCCGCTGTTCAGGAATGCGAGCTCGCGCAGCCGGTGCTCGATCGTCGTAAAATCGAACTCGGTATTCGAAAAGGTCTCCCGGCTCGGCAGGAAGGTGATCTCGGTGCCGGTGGCAAGGCCGCTGCGCGACGAGCCGCTCGGCCAGGGCGGAGCCGGACCGATCTCGGCCAGCGGCGCCTCGGGCACCCCGTCGTAAAAGCGCATGAACCATTCCGAGCCGTGGCGGAAGATGCGCAGTTCAAGACGCGCGGAAAGCGCATTGACGACCGACACGCCGACGCCGTGCAGCCCGCCCGATACCTTGTACGCATTCTGGTTGAATTTGCCGCCGGCGTGCAGGCGGGTCATGATGACCTCGGCGGCGGAGACGCCCTCCTCTTCATGGATGCCGACTGGGATGCCGCGGCCGTTATCGGCGACCGTGCAGGAGCCGTCGGGATTGAGCGTCACGGTCACGGTATCGCAATAGCCGGCCAGCGCCTCGTCGATGGCGTTGTCGACGACCTCGTAGATCATGTGATGCAGGCCGGAACCGTCCTCGGTGTCGCCGATATACATGCCCGGCCGCCGGCGCACGGCGTCGAGCCCGCGCAGGACCTCGATCGAGTGCTCGTCATAGCTCTCCTCTTCGTCCGCGGGCAGGCCCAGGCCGTTGCCGGCATGGTGGACCGCCGCCGTGGCGGCTGCGCCAAGCGCGCTTGCGGACTGCGTTTCGAACGGATTTGCCATTGGACCGGTTGGTGGTTGGTTGTTACGTCAACGGACGATCGTACCGTCGTGCACCGACAGGAACTGTGCCGACGCTCGCAGCGGCGCGAACAGCGCCGCTTCGGTGCCGGTGAGCCAAGCTTGGCCGTCAAGCGCCGGTAGAATCGCGAACAGGGCGGCGCGCCGGTCCGGATCGAGATGGGCGGCGATCTCGTCGAGCAGCAACAGCGGCGCCTCGCCGCGCAGCGCGCGCAGCAGGCGGGCATCGGCGAGCAGGATCGAGATCAGCAGCGCCTTCTGCTCTCCGGTCGAGGCGAGCGCGGCCGGAAGCTCCTTTTCCCGCAGGCTGACGGCGAGATCCGAGTGGTGCGGACCGATCGCGGCGCCGCCGATCAGCGCATCCCGCTGCCGGCTTTCCGCCAGGGCCCGGGCGAAGCGTTCCTCGGCCGCGAGCGCCGGCATTGTCTCGAGCCATTCCTCGAGCGCGCCGAGAACGGCGAGCCGGGCCCGCGGAAACGGCCCCCGGGTTTCCGCGCAAGCGCGGTCCAGCCGGCGCGTCAATTCGCGGCGGGCGGCGGCGATCGCCACGCCGTGGGCCGCCATCACCTCTTCGAGCGCGGCCAGCCAGCCCGGATCGGCGGGACCCTCGCGCAACAGCCGGGTGCGCTCGCGCGCGGCCCGCTCGTAGGCGGCAAGGCGCGCGGCATGCTCGGGGTCGAGCCCCAGCACCAGGCGGTCGAGAAATCGCCGCCGTCCCGCCGGGCCTTCGACGAACAGGCGGTCCATCGCCGGCGTCAGCCACAGAACCGCAAGCCGCTCGCCGAGCGCCGCCTGGCTGCGCACCGGCTCACCGTCGATATGCACGATCCGGCGCTCGCCGGCGCCGCCGTCGCGGCCGGTGCCGATGCGGACCAAGCCGCGGCGCGTCTCGACCGTGGCGGCGACGGCCCAGCCGCGGGACGAGCCTGCCGTCGCGGCCTCGGCCGCTTGCCGGCGGGCGGGTTGCGCGCACACGCGGCGGTCGATGTCGTCGAGCCTGGCCCCGCGCAGACCCCGGCCCGGCGCCAAAAACGACAGCGCTTCCAGCAGATTGGTCTTGCCGGCCCCATTGGCGCCGGTCAGCACGACCGGCTCGCTGCCAATAACAAGTCGGGCCTCGCGGTAATTGCGAAAATCGGTGAGGACAAGCCGCCTCACCCCGACGCGCGCAACCGCCCCCACGGCACCGGCGCTTTCTGGGGCTTCCTGTGCCTCGGTGAGCATGGACATGATATGGGCGTGAAAGCCTTTTTTACCACTCGGAATATCGCTCAGACGCGCATCGGCATCAGCACATAGAGGGCGTTGGCGCCGCTCGCATCGGGATTGGCGTCGCGCACGATCGTCGGCGAGGCGGCGTCCGACATCGCGATCTGCGCCCCCTCGCCGTCGATCTGATCGGTGATGTCAAGCAGATAGCGCGCATTGAACCCGATCTCGATCGGGCTGGCGCTGTAGCGCACCTCGATCTCCTCGACCGCGACGCCGTTTTCCGGGCTTGTTGCCGATACGGTCAGGCTGCTGCCTTCGATGCTGAGTTTGACCGCCCGGCTCTTTTCGGTCGAGATCGTCGAGACCCGGTCGACCGCCTCGGCGAATTCCTTGCACCTGACATCGAGGATCTTGTCGTTGTTCGACGGAATCACGCGGTCGTAATCGGGGAAGGTGCCGTCGATCAGTTTCGAAACCAGCAGGGCCGAGCTTCCCGCAGCGGATTCGGGAATGGCGAAGCGAATCTTGGTTTCGGACAGCGCGATCTCCACCTCCTGCTCGCTCTCCTCGAGCAGTTTGCGCAGTTCGAGGACGGTTTTGCGCGGAATGATCACTCCCGGCATGCCGGCCGCTCCCGCCGGCAGCGGCATCTCGACGCGGGCAAGGCGATGGCCGTCAGTCGCCACCGCCCGGATGACCGGCGTCTCGTTGCTTTTGGTCGCGTGCAGATAAATGCCGTTCAGGTAGTAGCGGGTTTCCTCGGTCGATATGGCAAAGCGCGTGCGGTCGATCAATGTGCGCAGCTCGCGCGCTGAAAGCGTGAAATTGTGCGGCAGCTCGCCGCCCGTCATCAGCGGGTAATCCTCCGGCGGCAGCGTGGCCAGGGTGAAAGTCGAGCGGCCGCAGCGCAGCGTCATCCCCGCCGGCGCGGCGGCAGCGGTCTGAGGATTGCCGAACTGCCCCCCGACCCCGGCGTGAGCCGCGGCGCTTCCGGCGGCGCCCGCCGCGATCTCGATCTGCGCGCCCTCGGGCAGTTTGCGGACGATGTCGTAAAGCGTGTGCGCCGGCACCGTCGTGCGGCCTTCGCGTTCGACCCGTCCGGGGATCCGCTCGACGATTTCGAGATCCATGTCGGTGGCGGACAGCGCAAGCACGCCCGGGCTCGGCTCGGCTTCGGCCCGCAGCAGCACGTTCGACAGAATCGGGATGGTCGTGCGCCGCTCGACAACACTCTGCACATGGCCCAGCGCCTTCAACAGGGCAGCCCGTTCAATGATCAGCTTCATGGCAGCAACACGAAGGTTAGCAAACGGCCGGCAACCCTCCCGATCGACGACAAAGCGCGGATGGGAGCAGTCCCGCCCTGTCCCCCGGGCCTGCCGCCCGCGGGGGCGGTGCCGGAGCCCGCCCGCAGACCGGACGGGCGGGCACTATAACACGAAGCCGGCCGCCGCTCAGCATCGCTTTGCACCGCTTGCGACAGCCGCGCCCCGCCGTCGTGCGCAAGCGCGAGAGCCTTGCGGGCAGAGGGCGCGAGGCCGCAAAGAGCGGGACAGTTCCCGATCTCTCAGCTTTGCAACATCCGGCGCAGCAGCTCGACGTCCTCGGCGAGCCCCGCATCGGTCAGCATCAGCTCTTCGATCTTGCGCACGGCATGCATGACGGTGGTGTGATCGCGCCCGCCGAATTTGCGGCCGATTTCCGGCAGCGAGCGGGTGGTCAGCTGCTTGGCCAGATACATTGCGACCTGGCGCGGGCGGGCGACCGCGCGGGCGCGGCGGTCGGACGTCATTTCGCTGAGCCGGATATTGTAATGCTCGGCGACGCGCCGCTGGATCTCGTCGATCGTCACCCGCCGCATGTTCGAGCGCAGCAGATCGTGCAATACCTCCTGCGCGCTCTCCAGCGTAATGTCGCGGCCGACGAGCTGCATATGGGCGGCGATGCGGTTGAGCGCCCCTTCGAGCTCGCGCACGTTCGAAGTGATCTTGTGGGCGAGAAACTCCATGACTTTCTGCGGGATGCGAATGCCGGCCTGCTCGGCCTTCGAATGGAGAATGCCAAGGCGCAGCTCGTAGGTCGTCGGGTGCAGGTCGGCGACGAGACCCCAGCCGAGGCGGGAGCGCATGCGCTCCTCAAGACCTTCCAGATCGGACGGCGATTTGTCGGCCGAGATCACGATCTGCCGGTTCTGATCGACCAGCGCATTAAAAGTGTGGAAGAATTCCTCCTGCGTCGAATCCTTGCCGCTGATGAACTGGACGTCGTCGATCATCAAAAGATCGACCGAGCGGAACTGCTCCTTGAAATCCATCGTCGATTTGAAGCGCAGTGCCCGAATGAACTGGTACATGAACTTCTCGGCCGAAAGGTAGATCACCTTGCGGTCGCAGGCGTGCTGGCGGACGTGCCAGGCGATGGCGTGCATCAGATGGGTCTTGCCAAGCCCAACCCCGCCATACAGGAACAGCGGGTTGAACGGCACGATATGAGCGGGATCGGCGCATGCCTCCGCCACCCTGCGGGCGGCCGCGTGGGCCAACTCGTTGGGCTTGCCGACGACGAAATTCGCGAATGTGAACCGCGGGTCGAGCGGCGCCGAAAGCTGCGCCTTGTCATCGGCGGCGTCGAGCGCGGCGGCGGGTTCCGAGCCGGGGCGGCGGAAGCCGTCCGCCTCGTCCGCGACCGCCAGAGCCGGCGCCGCCGGCGCGCTGACGACGATCGAGAGACGGGTGACCCTCTGGTTCTCGGCCCGCCATAGGGCGAGAAGGCGATCGGCGTAATGGGTGGCGACCCAGTCGCGCAGAAATCGCGTCGGCGCGGCGATGACCGCCTGGTCGCCGTCGACCCGCTGGACGCTGATCGGCCGCAACCAACTGCGGAATGCGGTCTCCCCCACCTCGCCCTTAAGTTGATTCAGAACCCGGTTCCATTCGCTTTCGCTGGTGCTGCTCACGGTCTCCCCGTGATTCCGGTAAACCGCCTCCACCACCCCGTACCCCCCTTGAAAATATGGGCAGTGCTCCCGCTCTCCCGCCGATAATCCGTGGCGATCTCTTGTAATCGCTAAAAGCACCTCCTGCTCATCGTCTGAGTTTTTCTTAGGTATTATAAATCAGATACTTATCTGCCATCAAGTTCTATTTTGTGCATCGGCTGTTCTACAAGTAGAGCCCGTGATTTGCAGGCCGGTGAGAGAAAATTAGCTGAGGTGGCGGTTGGCTGGCAAGCCTTACCAAAAGACGAATATCAAAAATTCTCTCGACTTTTGCGGGACATCGGTCCGGATCGGCGGAGCTCCCGCGGCGATGTCCCTCCGGTTTGACACCGGCCGCTCGGCTGCCTATGTTCGGCCCTGCCGAGGGTGCCAGACATGAAGATCGCAAATTCGCTGAAGTCTTTGAAAAAGCGCGACAAAGACTGCCGCATCGTGCGCCGCAGGGGGCGCGTCTACATCATCAACAAGACCAATCCGCGGTTCAAGGCGCGCCAGGGTTGAGCCGTCGCCGCCCGGTCCGCGCCGATGAAGCTGCCGACCCCGGACGCCGCGGTCATCCGCCGCCGTGCCGAGATTGCGGCGGCGCTCTCGCGCATCGTGCCGGGCGAGGGGGTCATTGTCGCCGAGGCCGAACGGCGCGCCTATGAGAGCGACGGGCTGAGCGCCTATCGGCAGCCGCCGCTCGTCGTCGTCCTGCCCGCGACGGTCGCGCAGGTCGCGGCGGTGATGCGCTACTGCCGCGACAACGGCATCAAGGTGGTGCCGCGCGGCGCCGGCACCTCGTTGTCGGGCGGGGCATTGCCGCTCGCCGATGCGGTCCTCCTGGGCATGGCCAAGTTCAACCGCATTCTCGCGATCGATTACGATAACCGCTGCGTCGTGGCGCAGCCCGGCGTCACCAATCTCGCTATCACCCAGGCGGTCGCGGCGCGCGGGTTTTATTACGCGCCCGATCCGTCGAGCCAGATCGCCTGCACGATCGGCGGCAATGTCGCGGAGAATTCCGGGGGCGTGCATTGCCTCAAATACGGGCTGACCACCAACAACCTGCTCGGCATCGAGATGGTGCTGATGGACGGCGAGGTGATTCGTCTCGGCGGCAAACACTTCGATGCCGCAGGTTACGATCTGCTCGGCGTCATGACCGGCTCCGAGGGGTTGCTCGGCGTCATCACCGAGGTCACCGTGCGCATTCTGCCGAAGCCGGCGGCGGCGCGGGCCCTGTTGATCGGCTTCGCGAGCACCGAGGATGCCGGCGGTTGCGTTGCCGCAATCATCGCCAACGGGATCATTCCGGCCGGCATGGAGATGATGGATCGGCCCGCCATCCACGCCGCCGAGGCCTTCGTCAAGGCCGGTTATCCGCTCGATGTCGAGGCGCTGTTGATCGTCGAGCTGGACGGGGTTCCGGCCGAGATCGACCACCTCGCCCGCGAGGTCGAAACGATCGCGCGCGACAACCGTGCCGTGGTCCTGAAGCAGAGCCGCGACGAGGCCGAGCGGCTCACCTTCTGGGCGGGGCGCAAGGCCGCCTTTCCGGCGGTCGGGCGAATCGCCCCCGACTACTACTGCATGGACGGAACCATCCCGCGCGCCCGCCTGCCGGAGGTTCTCTCGCAAATCCGAGCGCTCTCGCAGCGGCACGGGCTCGCCGTCGCCAATGTGTTCCATGCCGGCGACGGCAATCTCCACCCGCTCATTCTTTATGATGCCAACAAGCCGGGCGAGACCGAGCGCGCCGAAGCGTTCGGCGCCGACATCCTCAGATTGTGCGTCGCGGTCGGCGGCGTCTTGACCGGCGAGCACGGGGTCGGGGTCGAGAAGCGCGATCTGATGGGCGTCATGTTCACCGAGACCGATCTCGACCAACAGCAGCGCCTCAAATGCGCCTTCGATCCGGACGGGCTGCTCAACCCCGGCAAGGTGTTCCCGCAGCTGCATCGCTGCGCCGAGCTCGGTCGCCTGCACGTGCACGCCGGCCGCCTGCCGCACCCCGATCTGCCGCGCTTCTAAGCCCGCTTCCTCCTTGCCGTTGCCGCAGGAGAGCGCGCGATTGCTTGATGGCGCGGGCGGTGACACCCTATCCCCGATGGCCTGTTTCACACCCGCTGATTTGAGCGAATTGCGCGAAGCGATCGCCGCGGCGCTGGCCGCCGAGGAGCCGCTCGAGCTCGTCGCCGGCGGCACCAAGCGCGGCCTTGGCCGGCCATTACAATTGCCGCACACGCTCGATCTGTCGCGCCTTTCCGGCATCCGCGATTATCAGCCGAGCGAACTCGTGCTGACCGCCGCAGCCGCCACCCCGCTCGCCGAGATCGAAGCGGCGCTCGGACAGGCGCGGCAGATGCTGGCCTTCGAGCCGCCGGATTGGGGAGCGCTCTACGGGCTCGGCGCGGCCGCCGCGGCGCGGCGCACCCTGGGCGGCGTGCTCGCCTGCAATCTCTCGGGGCCGCGCCGGATCAGCGCGGGGGCGGCGCGCGACCATTTTCTCGGCTTTCGCGCCGTCAACGGCCGCGGCGAGGTCTTCAAGGCGGGCGGCAAGGTGGTCAAGAACGTCACCGGCTACGACCTGCCCAAGCTGATGGCGGGATCCTTTGGCACCCTGGCGGCGCTCGAAGAGGTGACGATCAAGGTCCTGCCGCAGCCCGCGGCGGCGTTGACGGTGGTGTTGTCCGGGCTGGATCCGGCGGCGGCGGTTCGCCGCCTCAATCAGGCGCTGGCCATGCCGTATGAGGTCTCGGGAGCGGCCTATCTGCCGGCGGCGCTGGCGGGCGGTCCGGCCCTTGCCCTGCTGCGGCTCGAAGGCCCGGCGCCTTCGGTGGCCTTTCGCCGCGACCGCCTGCTCTCCGAAATCGGCACGCAGTGCCGGGCGGAAGTGCTGGAGGGCAAATCCTCGGCCGTCTTATGGCGGGCGATTCGCGATGGCGGGCCCGTCGCCGGGCATGGCGGGCGCGTCCTTTGGCGCATCTCGGCAGCGCCGGCCCGCGGTGCCGAGATCGCCGAGAGGATCGCGCGCGCCCTCGATGCGTTGTGGTATCTCGATTGGGGCGGCGGCCTCCTATGGGCCGCCGTCAGCGGGGCCGAGGACGGCGGAGCCGCGGTGATCCGCGCCGCGATTCGCGGCGCCGATGGCAGCGGCACCGGGCACGCGACCCTGATCCGCGGCGACCCGGCCCTGCGCCATGCCGTCCCGGTCTTCGAGCCGCAGGCGGCGCCGCTCGCCGCGCTCGCCGCCCGGGTCAGGGAAAGCTTCGACCCGTGCCGGATCCTGAACCGCGGTCGCATGGTCGCGGAGGGCTGAGCCGATGCGCACCGAATTCTCGCCGACCCAGCTCACCGATCCCGACATTGCCGAATCGGAAAGGATCTTGCGGCGCTGCGTGCATTGCGGCTTTTGCACCGCGACCTGCCCGACCTATGTGCTGCTCGGCGACGAGCTCGACAGCCCGCGCGGGCGCATCGTGCTGATCAAGAACATGCTGGAAGGCGGCGAGACCCCGAGCGCCGACACCGTCAAGCACATCGATCGCTGCCTGTCGTGCCTTGCCTGCATGACGACCTGTCCTTCCGGCGTCCATTACATGCACCTCGTCGATCACGCCCGGCATTGGATCGAGGAGCATTACCGCCGCCCGTGGGCGGAGCGGGTGTTGCGCCGGCTGCTCGGGCTGGTGCTGACCCGCCCGCCGCTGTTCCGCTTGGCGCTGCGCGGCGCCCTGGTGGCTCGGCCGCTGGCGGATCTGCTGCCGCGGCGGCTGCGGCCGCTGCTGGCGCTGGTCCCGCGCCGATTGCCGGCCGCCGCCGCCGACCATCCTCGCGTCATCCCGGCCGAAGGGGCGCGGCGGCTGCGGGTGGCGCTTTTGCCGGGCTGCGCGCAGCGCGTACTGGCTCCCGAAATCAACGCGGCGACGATCCGGCTGCTCGCCCGCCACGGCTGCGAAATCGTGATCGCGGCGGGCAGCGGGTGTTGCGGCGCGCTTGTCCATCATCTCGGCCAGCGGGCGCGGGCGCTGGCTCTGGCCCGGGCCAATATCGATGCGTGGGAACGCGAGCGGGCGCGCGGCGGTCTTGATGCTATTGTCATCAACGCCTCCGGTTGCGGCACGACGGTCAAGGATTGGGGGTTCATGCTGCGCGAGGATCGCGCCTATGCCGAGAAGGCGGCGCGAATCGCCGCGCTGGCCCGCGATGTGAGCGAGGTGATCGCCGCCATCGGCCTTGTTCGGCCGCAAAATCCGGCGGCCGGACGGCGGGTCGCCTATCATTCCGCCTGTTCGCTGCAGCACGGCCAGCGGATCCACGACGAGCCGAAAGCGCTGCTGCGCGCCGCCGGCTTCGTGCCGCTTGACATTCCCGAGGGCCATCTGTGTTGCGGCTCGGCCGGGACCTACAATCTGCTGCAGCCGGAACTGGCCACGGCCCTGCGCGAGCGCAAGCTCGCCAATATTGCGGCGACCGGTGCCGAACTCGTCGCCGCCGGCAATATCGGCTGCATCACCCAGCTGGCCGCGGCCGCGCCGGTGCCGGTCGTGCATACGGTCGAGCTGCTCGACTGGGCGACCGGCGGCCCGCCCCCGCGCGTCCTCGCTGCGGGCGGCTAGCGGGTTCGCCGGCGGGCGAAGGCGGGGATCACGAAAGAGAGCCCGAGGGCGGCGGCGGCAATCAGGCTCGGCGCGATCCAGTCGCTCGCGCCGCCGATCAGCCGCCCCCCCGCCGTTCCCAGATTGACGCAGGCAATCGTGATCGGCATCTGGCCGAGAACCGAGCCGACGGTATAGGCAGAAAGCGGCAGCCGGGTCAGACCGAGGGCGTAGTTGGTCAGGCTGTGGGGCAGCACCGGGATCAGCCGAACGATGGCCACGACGCGCCAGCCGCCCTGCTCGACGCGGGTCAGCAGCGGCCCGATGCGGGCGTCGCCTTCGAGATCGATCAGTCCCGAATTGATGTAGCGCGCGATCAGAAATCCCGCCGTCGCACCGGCGAGGCTGCCGAGCGTCGCCCACAGGATCCCCCACCAGATCCCGAACAGCAGTCCGGCGACGATGCCGAGCAGGGTGCGCGGGACAAACAGCAGGCTGGCGACGGTCTGAGCGGCGACAAAGACCAGCGGCGTTGCCGGAAAACGCGCAATCGCCGCGGTCATCGCGCGCGGATCGGCAATCCCCCGCCAGCGCCACAGGGCGGCGGCGGCAACCACCAACAGCGCCAACACGGCGAGCCTGCCGGCCCGCTGCAGGGTGGAGAGGGGCGGCCGGGGCGCCCCCTTTTCGCCCGTCATCGCAGCGCCGCGGCGGGGGCGGCGGGCGGGGCCGCGGCGACGGTCTCCGACAGCGTGCCGTCGACAAGCTGCGGCCGCATCGCGCGGCGCTGCAGCCATAGGACGCCGAACAGATCGACAATGCCGACGCCGAGCCGATCGAGAAGGCCGTATTTCGAGGCGCCGCGCTGGCGCGGTCGGTGGTTGACCGGCAGCGAACGCACGACGCCGCCTTCCCGCAACACCAGGGCCGGCATGAAGCGATGCATGTGATCGAAATAGGGAAGGTCGAGAAAAAGGGCGCGGGGGAACAGTTTCAGACCGCATCCGGTATCCGGCGTGTCGTCGTGCAACAGGCGCCGCCGGACCGCGTTGGCGATGCCGGAAGCGCGGCGTTTCAGCCAGCTGTCCTGCCGCTTCTGGCGGTGCCCGTTGACGAGCAGCGGCGGGCCGGGCGCGGCCTCCCGGGCCACATGCCAGAGCCGCGGGATGTCGGCGGGATCGTTCTGTCCGTCGCCGTCGAGAGTGACGATCCAGGGCGCGCGCGCCGCCTTGACCCCGGTACGGATCGCGGCGCTCTGTCCGCAGCTCTCGCGGTGGCGCAAAAGGCGCAACTGCGGCACCACGCTGGCGAGCGCGAGGGCCGCCGCGGCCGTCCCGTCGCGGCTGCCGTCGTCGACGAGAATGATTTCATAGCAAAGCAGCCCGTCGAGCGCGGCCCTGATCTCGGCCACCAGCGGCGCCAGATTCTCGGCCTCGTCCCTGACCGGGATGACGACGGAAAGGTCCATGCAGCCGAGATCCCCGTCCCTGCGGTCAACCGGCCCCGGCGCCGGATCTCCGGGTTTCGCACACGGGCCGGATGTAGCATGTTTGCGCCGCATCGGCAAACCGCTAAACCGTCATGCCGGCGCCGTCGCCGGCCGGCGTCGTGCTTCGGACATACTTACGCGGTATCTGCGGCAGGCGTGGCTGTGGCAAAAATTGGCGGATCGGACGCTCCGGCTTGGCAATGAGGACGGTGGAAACCTTGTGGACGGGGATGGAGGCCGCGGAGCCTGGCATCATCCCTGTCAAGACGCGGCCGCAATGGCTCCGCGGCGGGCCGCGGCTTGCGCGCCTTGCCTGGCTGCGCTGGCGGTGGCAGATCACCTTCCTGTTTGGCGGCTGCATGATCGGCGTGGCCGGCGTGGTGATGGCGCTCGGGGCGGCCGCCGCGGAAAGGCAGTTCGCGCGGCTGCTGGCGGCCTATCCCTACGCCTCGCTGCTCGTCACGCCGGCCGGCTTTGCGTGGCTGGCCTGGGTGACGCGCCGGTTCGTCCCCAATTCGGAGGGCAGCGGCATCCCGCAGGCGATCGCCGCCCGCAGGCTGTGGGACCAGAACGAACGGCGCCGGCTGGTCTCGCTCAAGATCGGCCTGGGCAAGATCCTGCTGACCCTGGCCGGCCTGCTTTGCGGCGCCTCGATCGGACGCGAGGGGCCGACGGTGCAGGTCGGCGCCTCGATCATGTTCGCGGTCGGGCGGCTGTCCCCGGCGCGGCAGCGCGGCCTGATCCTGGCCGGCGCCGCCGCCGGCATCGCCGCCGCGTTCAATACGCCGCTGGCCGGCGTCGTCTTCGCCATTGAGGAAATGAGCCGCGCCTTCGACGAGCGGGCGAACACCCTGGTCATCGGCGCCATCATCGCCGCCGGTCTCGTCTCTTCGGCATGGCTTGGAAACTATACGTATTTCGGCGTGACCGCCGCCACTCTCGGCAGCGGCGTTGGTTGGGCCGCGGTGCCGCTCTGCGGCGTGGTCGGAGGGCTGCTCGGCGGCCTCTTCAGCCGCGCCCTCGTCGCGTTTGCGGCGGGCCTGCCGGGCCGGCTCGGACGCGCCTGCAAGCGGCATCCGCTTCTGTTCGCCGCCGGCTGCGGTCTTGCGGCTGCGCTGTGCGGCATCGCCTCCGGCAATACGGTCTTCGGCACCGGCTATCAGCACATCAAGGCCGTTATCGATCACGGCGCCGCGCTGCCGCTCCGCTTCGGCATATTGAAGATGGTGGCGACGACAGCCTCCTCGGTGGCCGGTATTCCCGGAGGACTGTTTTCGCCCTCGCTCGCGGTGGGCGGCGGCATCGGTTACGACATCGCCCGGCTGCTGCCGGGGGCGCCGGTCAGCGCCATCGTGATCCTCGGCATGGTGGGCTATTTTTCCGGCGTGGTGCAGGCGCCGATCACCGCCTTTACGATCGTCGCCGAGATGACCGCCGACCACAATATGATCGTGCCGCTGATGGCCACTTCGCTGATCGGCACGGCGGTGTCGCGGCTGATTTGCCCGGAAGGGGTATACCATATCCTGTCGCGCCGCTATCTGCCGCGCGCCGCGGCGGAAGAGCGACCGGATGCGGCGGGAAAGGGGTGAGGGCCTGCGCGGCCGGCGCGCGGACCGGCGGCGTCAGCGATCGACCCAGGCGATGCGCAGCACGTTGGTGGCGCCAGGCGTTCCGAACGGCATCCCGGCGGTGATGACGATCCGCTCGCCGGGGCGGGCCAGGCCTTCGCGATGGGCGATGCGGACGGCCTTGCCGACCATATCGGAAAAGCTCTTGACGTCGGCCGTGTGCACGCAATGTGCGCCCCACAGCAGGGCGAGGCGGCGGGCGGTGGCGAGTTTCGAGGTCAGCACCAGGATCGGCGCCTGCGGCCGCTCGCGGGCGGCGCGCAAGGCCGTCGCTCCCGAGGTCGTATAGGACACGATCGCCGCCGCGCCGATCGTTTCGGCCACCTGGCGGGCGGCGGCGCTGATCGCGTCGGGATCGGTGTGTTCGTGCTCGATGCGGGTGCCGTGCAGCAGGCTGTGATAGAGCGGATCCTTCTGCACGCGGCGGGCGATGCGGTCCATCATCGCCACCGCTTCGACCGGGTAGCGTCCGGCCGCGGTCTCGGCCGACAGCATGATCGCATCGGCGCCCTCATAGACCGCGGTCGCCACGTCCGAGGCCTCGGCGCGCGTCGGCGTCGGCGCGCTAACCATCGATTCGAGCATTTGGGTTGCGATGACGACCGGCTTGCCGCTCGCTCGGCAGGCTTGCACGACCCGTTTTTGTACGGGCGGGACCTCCTCCGGCGGCATCTCGACGCCGAGATCGCCGCGCGCCAGCATCACCGCATCCGCCTGCTCGATGATCTCCTCAAGGCGTTCTATCGCCGCCGGCTTTTCGAGCTTGACCATCAGCCCGGCGCGGCCGGCGACAAGCTTTCTGCCTTCGGCCACGTCGTCGGGGCGCTGCACAAAGGACAGCGCGATCCAGTCGGCCCCGTGCTCGAGCGCGAAAGCCATGTCGGCGCGGTCCTTTTCGGTGATTGCCGAGATCGGCAGGACCGCATTCGGCACGTTCACCCCCTTGCGGTCCGACAGGGTGCCGCCGACCAGACAGCGCGTCTCGGCAAAGCCGCGCCCGCAGCTCTCGACCGCGAGCCTGACCCTGCCGTCGTCGAGCAGCAGTTCGGTGCCCGCCCGCAAGGCCTCGAAGATCTCGGGATGCGGCAGCGGCGCGCGGGTCTTGTCGCCGGCCTCGCGCGCCAGATCGAGGCGGAACGGCGCCCCGGCGGCGAGTTCGACCGGACCTTCGGCAAAGGTGCCAAGGCGCAGCTTGGGACCCTGCAGATCGGCGAGGATGCCGATCGGTCGTCCGGTCTCGCTTTCGATCCGGCGGATCGTATCGATGCGGGCCAAGTGCTCCTGATGCGTGCCGTGGCTGAAATTGAGCCGAAACACGTCGACACCGGCTTCGAACAGGGCGCGAATGCGCTCGGGACTGGAGCTGGCCGGGCCGAGGGTGGCGATGATCTTTGCGCTGCGCCGGCGCCGCATCCCTTATCTCCGCGAACCGCCGTTAGCCGAGGACCAGGATCGCCCGGAAATCGTTGACATTGGTCAGGGTCGGACCGGTCATGACGAGATCGCCGAGGGCGGCGAAGAAGCGATAGCTGTCATTGTCGGCGAGCGCGGCTTTTGCCGAGAGGCCGAGCGCCGCGGCCCGCGCGAGGCTGTCCGGGTACAATATCGCCCCGGCATTGTCTTCGGTTCCATCGAGGCCGTCGGTGTCGCAGGCGATGGCCGCGATGCCCGGCGCGCCGTCGAGCGCTATGCCGAGCGCGAGCAAGAACTCGCCGTTGCGCCCCCCGCGGCCGCCGCCGCCGATCGTGACCGTCGTTTCGCCGCCGGACAAGAGCACCGCGGGCGGGGTCACGACGGCGTCGCCGACGCGCAGGCGACCGCTCTTCAGCTGCAATGCGATCGCGGCATGGACTCGCGCCACTTCGCGCGCTTCGCCCTCGATGCGATCGCTTAGCACGATCGGCGCGACCCCGCGCCGCTGCGCCAGGGCGGCGGCGGCGGACAGCGATTCTTGCGGGCTGGCGACGAGGATGAACCGCGTCCGCGCAAAGACCGGATCGCCCGGTTTGGGCGTCTCCTCCCGCGCGGCGGCGAGGTGGGCGGCGACCGCGGCGGGCGGTTCGATGCGGTATTTGGCGAGTACCGCGCGGGCGTCGGCAAAGTATGTTGGATCGGGCACGGTCGGGCCCGAGGCGATGACCGCCGGATCATCGCCGGGAACGTCGGAGATCGCCAAGGTGAGGACCCGCGCCGGCGCCGCCGCGGCGGCGAGCCGGCCGCCCTTGATCGCCGACAGGTGCTTTCTGACCGTGTTGATCTCGGCGATCGTGGCGCCGCAGCGCAACAGCGCGCGCGTCACCTGCTGCTTGTCTGCAAGGCTGATCCCGGCGGCGGGCAGGGTCAGCAGGGCCGAACCGCCGCCGGAGGCGAGAAAGACGAGCTGGTCGGCGGCCGTAAGCCCGCGGGCGCGCGCGAGCATGCGGCTGGCCGCGGCGACGGCGGCGGCATCGGGAACGGGATGCGCCGCCTCGACGATTTCAATACGTTCACAAGCCACGGCGTGGCCATAGCGCGTGACCACCAGACCGTCGAGGGGGCCCGGCCACAGCTGCTCGAAGGCGCGCGCCATCGCCGCCGCCGCCTTGCCAGCGCCGAGCACCAGGGTGCGTCCGGCCACGGGGTCGGGGAGGTGCCGCGCCAGCACCCGGTGCGGCTCGGCCGCGGCGAGCGCCGCCGCGAACAGATCCTTTAGCAGAGGGGCCGGGGCGATTTCGTCGCGGTCCTGCACGCGCTGTTCCGTCTTGCCAAGGCTGCCGCCATTTCATATCGAGCGCCGCGAAAAGGCCAGCGCCAGATCCGATGCGAGCCTCGATGCGGCTTCCGGCGCATACGAGGGAGAGATCACGTGAGGTTGTGCAGCCGCAAGGGCGCGATCGGCGCGGCATTGCTGATGCTGCCGATCGCCGCAGGGGCGGGCCGGGCGGCGCCGGGCGGCGCCCCGGCCCCGGACCGCAACGCGTCACCGCCGCCGGCCGCGACGCCACAGTGCACTGCGGCGCCGCAGACGCCGTTCTCGCAGGTTTTTGCGCAGCTGGCGGCGAGGCTTTCCGGCGTCGTCGTCAACATCTCGACGACCCGGACGGTCGTCGCCGCCTCGCGGCAGCGGCCGGGCGCCGCCGCGCCCTCGCTCGACCAGTTCTTCCGGGACTTTTTCGGCGAGAACGGGGCGCCCGGCGGACCCAATCCGCCGGCGCCGGAATTCTCATCGCTGGGCTCGGGATTTATCATCGATCCCTCGGGGCTGATCGTCACCAACGATCACGTGATCGCCAACGCCACCAAGATCACCGTAACCCTGGCCGACGATACCAGGCTTGAGGCCAAGGTCGTCGGCCGCGATTCGGTGACCGATCTCGCCCTGCTCAAGGTCGATGCGAAAAAGCCGTTGCCGGCCGCGACCTGGGGCGATTCGACAAAGGTCAGGGTCGGCGACTGGATACTGGCGATCGGCAATCCTTTCGGTCTCGGCGGCACCGTCACCGCCGGCATCATCTCGGCGACGGCGCGCGATATTCGCTCCAGCCCCTATGACGATTTTCTGCAGACCGACGCCTCGATCAATCGCGGCAATTCGGGCGGGCCGATGTTCAATCTGAAGGGGCAGGTGATCGGCATCAACACGGCGATCCTGTCGCCTTCGGGCGGCTCGATCGGCATCGGCTTTGCGATCCCTTCGGCCTTTGCCCGCCCGATCATCGAGCAGCTGAAGACGACCGGCAAGGTGGTGCGCGGCTGGATCGGCGCCCGCATTCAGCCGGTCACCGACGAGATCGCCGAGGCCGTCGGGCTTGACAAGAGCCGCGGCGCGCTGATCGCGGCGATCGATGCGGGCAGCCCGGCGGCGCAGGCAAAGCTCGAACCGGGCGATGTCATCCTCAGCTATGACGGCCAGGCGATCGATCAAAGCCACGGGCTGCCGCCGCTCGTCGCGGCGACGCCGCCGGGCAAGCTGGTCAAGCTGGTCATCTGGCGGCGTGACAAGGCGCGGCCGGTCACGCTCAAAGCCGCGGCGCTCGATCCGAACCGGCCGCCGCCGGCTCCGCCCGAGGCGCCAAAACCCAAGCCGCCGCCCAGCGTCGCCGCGCTCGGCCTTGAACTGTCCGGGCTCACCCCGGCATTGCGCCAGCAGTTTTCGTTGGCGGAAGGGCTCAAGGGCGTGGTCATCACCGGCGTCCCGCCGAACGGGCCCGGGGCCGCGCAGGGCCTGCGCCCCGGCGATCTGATCATCGCCGTCGGGCACGAGCCGGTGACGACGCCGCAGCAGATCGAGGAGCGCGCCGCGGCGGCGCAGAAGAAAGGGCGCAAGGAACTGCTTCTGCGCATCCAGCGCGACACCAGCACCCGCTTTGTCGCCCTGCCCGTTGCGGGATGAGGGCCGGGCGGGAGAGCCTACTCCGCCGCCACCGCCCGCGGCGCCGGCGAGGCGCGGAAGCGGGCGAGAAGTTCCTGTCGCTTCGCCGCGGCGCGCGCCACGGCCGCCTCTTTGACATGGCCGAAGCCGCGGATCTCGAGCGGCAGTCTTGCCAGTTCGACGGCGACGGCATGATTGGCCGGGCCGAGGCCGGCGAGGACTTCCTCGATCAGCTCCTCATATTCGGCGATCAACCGCCGTTCCAGCCGCCGCTCCGGGCTCCTGCCGAAAATGTCGAAAGGCGTGCCGCGCAAGCGCTTCAGCCGCGCCAGCAGGCGAAAGACGGCCAGCATCCACGGCCCGAAATCGCGCTTTCTCAGATGTCCGGTGGCAGGATCGCGATCGCCGAGGATCGGCGGCGCCAGATGGAAACGCAGCCGGTAAGGTCCTTCGAATGTCTCCTCGAGGCGCTTCAGGAAATCGCTTTCGGTGTAGAGCCGGGCGACCTCGTACTCGTCCTTATAGGCCATCAGCTTGAACAACGCGCGGGCGACCGCGTCGGTAAGCGCGTGCGATCCCGGGACGGCCGCGCCCTCTCGCTGCCGCACGCGGGCAACCCGCTGCCGGTAGCGTTCGGCATAAGCGGCGTCCTGATAGGCTGTCAGGAACGCGACCCGGCGCTCGATCAGCTCGTCGAGGGTCGCCGACAGGCGATGGCTTTCCGGGATCGCCGCGGCCGGCAGCGCGCGCGCCGCGACGCGTTCGGGATCGATGGCGGCGTACCGCCCCCAGCGGAAGGCGCTGCGATTGCGTTCGACGGCGACGGCGTTGAGCGCGATCGCGCGTTCGATCGCCGCCGCCGACAGCGGCACCAATCCCCGCTGATAGGCGTAGCCGAGCAGGAACGGATTGGTCGCGATCGCATCGCCGAACAGCGCCGTCGCCAGGCGCGTCGCGTCGACAAACGCGACCCGCTCCGCTCCGAGAGCCGCGACGATGCTGTGCCGCAGATCGGAGCCGGGAAAGGTCAGGTCGGGGTCACGCGTGAACGCTCCAGTCATGACCTCGTGCGTGTTGACGACGGCGCGGCTTTTCTCCCCGCTCAGCTTGCCCAGCGCTTCGGCGCCGGCGGCGACGACGAGATCGCAGCCGAGCAGCAGATCGGCGCCGCCCGCCGCGATGCGCACGGCGTGGATCTGCTCCTGATCGCGGGCGATCCGGACATGGCTCAGCACGGCGCCGCCTTTTTGCGCCAGGCCGGTCATGTCGAGCACCGTGCATCCCTTCCCTTCGAGATGGGCCGCCATGCCGAGCAGCGCGCCGATTGTAACGATGCCGGTGCCGCCGACGCCGGCTACCAGGATGCCGTAGGGCCTGTCGAGCGCCGGCGGGACGGGCTCGGGCAGGGGCGGCAGCCCCTCTTCGTTCGGCGCGCCGAGCCGGCGCCGACGCAGTCCGCCGCCGTGCACGGTGACAAAGCTCGGGCAGAACCCGTCGATACAGGAATAATCCTTGTTGCAATTCGACTGATCGATCGCGCGCTTGCGGCCAAACTCGGTGTCGACCGGCACGACCGCCAGGCAGTTCGAGACCTTCGAGCAGTCGCCGCAGCCTTCGCAGACGAGGTCATTGATGACGACCCGCTGCGGCGGGTCGGGCAGGCGCCCGCGCTTCCGCCGGCGGCGCTTCTCGGCGGCGCAGGTCTGGTCGTAGACGAGCGCGGTGACGCCGGGGATCCCGCGCAGTGTGCGCTGCACCGCATCGAGCTCGGCGCGGTGATGCACCTTCGTTCCCGGCGCAAACGCCGCACCCGCGGCATATTTGTCGGGTTCGTCGGTGACGACGACGATATGGCGCACGCCCTCGGCGGCAAGCTGGCGGGTCAAGGTCGGGACATCGAGGCCGCCATCGATCGGCTGTCCGCCGGTCATCGCGACCGCATCGTTAAACAGGATCTTGTAAGTGATGTTGACGCCAGCGGCGATCGCGGCGCGGATTGCCAGGATGCCGGAATGGGTATAGGTGCCGTCGCCGAGATTGGCGAAGACATGCGCGGTCTCGGTAAACGGCGCTTGGCCGATCCACGGCACGCCCTCGCCGCCCATCTGCGTAAAGGTCGCGGTCGCGCGATCCATGAATTGCGCCAGATAATGACAGCCGATGCCGGCGAGCGCGCGGCTGCCCTCGGGCACCTTGGTCGAGGTGTTGTGCGGGCAGCCCGGGCAGAAATAGGGCGTGCGCACAAACGGCACGATGTCGGCGCCTTGCTGGCGTTCTCTTGCCGCAATGGTCGCAAGGCGCTCGGCCAGATGCGGCGCGGCGTCAAAGCGGGCGATGCGCTCGCCGATCACGCGGGCGATCTGCCCCGGCGCGAGCTCGCCGGTCGAAGGGAGCACAGGCAGGCGGTTTTCGTCGTACTTACCGATCACGCGCGGGCGGCGCGCGGGCGGCAGGTGGTAGAGCGCGTCCTTGATCTGGCCTTCGATCAGTGCGCGCTTTTCCTCGACGACGAGGATCTCCTCGAGCCCCTCGGCAAAGCGGCGCAGCTGCTCGCCCTCGAGCGGCCAGGACATCGCCACCTTGTAAAGGCGCAGGCCGATCCGCGCGGCCTCCCGGTGATCGATGCCAAGTTCGTCGAGAGCTTGGCGCACATCGCCGTAGGATTTGCCGCTCGTCACGATGCCGAAGCGCGGCCGCGGGCTGTCGATGACGATGCGGTCGAGCCGGTTGGCGCGGACGAAGGCCTGGGCGGCGGCGAGCTTGAAGCGGTGCAGGCGCTCTTCCTGATCGAGCGGCGGGTCGGGCCAGCGGATGTTGAGGCCGCCCGCCGGCATCGCGAAATCCTCGGGCAGCGCGATCTGTACGCGCTCGGGATCGATGGCGACCGAGGCCGAACTGTCGACCGTCTCGGCGATCGTCTTCAGCGCGACCCAGCAGCCCGAATAGCGCGACAGCGCCCAGCCGTAGAGACCAAGATCGAGCATCTCCTGCACGCCGGCCGGGTTCAGCACCGGGATCAGAGCATCGACAAAGGCGAATTCGGACTGGTGCGGCAGGGTCGAGGACTTGCAGGTATGATCGTCGCCGGCGAGCAGCAACACCCCGCCGTAACGCGAGGAGCCGGCGGCGTTGCCGTGTTTCAGCGCATCGCCGCTGCGGTCGACGCCCGGACCCTTGCCGTACCACAGCGCAAACACGCCGTCATATTTGGCGCCTGGGAACAGGCCGACCTGCTGGCTGCCCCAGACCGCGGTGGCGGCCAATTCCTCATTGATCGCCGGCTGAAACCGGATGCGGTTCTTTTCGACAAACGGGCGCGCCCGCCACAGCGCTTGGTCGAGACCGCCGAGCGGCGAGCCGCGATAACCCGAGATAAAGCAGGCGGTGTTGAGGCCGGCCAGGGCGTCCCGCTGGCGCTGCAGCATCGGCAGCCGGACGAGCGCCTGGGTGCCGGTCAGGTAGACGCGGCCCTTTTCGAGAGCGTATTTGTCGTCGAGGGTCACCGCTGCGAGCGCCATCGGGGATCTCCCACGCCTTGGCTGTATTCTCGAAAAAGTAGTCTCTCCGCGGCCTCCGCTCAATGACGGCCGGCGGCCATGCCCGTCCGCGAGGAGGTGGTTGCGAGAGCGCCGGCGCGGGAGTAATGCAGGCCAGGACGGCGATTGACGAGGCTTTGACCGGATGATGACGGTTCCCGCTCTCTCCCGTGCGCCGCTCAACCCCGCACTGCTCTCGGCCCTGCGCGCGCTGTTGGGCGAGCGGCTGTCGACGGCGGCGGCGGTGTGCGCGCAGCACGGCAAGGACGAATCTTATCATACGCCCCATCCGCCCGATGCGGTGGCTTTTGCCCGCAGTACCGAGGAGGTCGCCGCGATCGTGCGCCTGTGCGCCGAGCATCGGACAGCGGTCATCCCTTTTGGCACGGGGACCTCGCTCGAGGGCCATGTCGCCGCGCTGAAGGGCGGCGTATGTATCGATCTCTCGCAGATGAACCGCATCATCGCGGTCAATGCCGAGGATCTCGACGCCACCGTCGAAGCGGGCGTGACGCGCAAGCAGCTGAACCAACATCTGCGCGACACCGGGCTCTTTTTTCCGATCGATCCCGGCGCCGATGCCTCGCTCGGCGGCATGGCGGCGACCCGCGCTTCGGGAACCAACGCCGTGCGTTACGGCACGATGCGCGAGAATGTGCTCGCGCTGACCGTCGTCCTTGCCGACGGCCGCGTCATCCATACCGCCAGGCGCGCCCGCAAATCGGCGGCCGGCTATGACCTGACGCGGCTCTTCGTCGGCTCGGAAGGGACGCTTGGCATCATCACCGAGCTGACCGTGCGGCTCTACGGCATTCCCGAGGCGATTTCGGCCGCAGTGTGCGCCTTTCCCGATATCGAAAACGCGGTCGAGGCCGTCATTCTGACGATTCAGAGCGGCGTTCCGGTGGCCCGCATCGAGCTGCTCGACGATACGCAAATGGCGGCCATCAACGCCTATTCGAAGCTCGATCACAAGGTGGCGCCGACCCTGTTTTTTGAATTTCACGGCAGTCCGGCCGGCGTCGCCGAGCAGGCGGAGGCGGTCAGGGCCATCGTCGGCGAACTGGGCGGCTCCGACTTTCGCTGGGCGGTGACGCCGGAAGAGCGCTCGAAGTTGTGGCAGGCCCGTCATGACGCCTATTACGCGGCGCTGGCGCTGCGGCCCGGCGCGAAGGGCTGGGCGACCGATGTCTGCGTGCCGATCTCCCGGCTGGCCGAATGCATCCGCGAAACCAAGCGGGATCTGGCGCAATCCTCGATCCCCTCGGCCCTCGTAGGGCATGTCGGCGACGGCAATTTTCATCTCGTCTTCATGATCGATCCGAATCGGCCGGAAGAGATCGCCGAGGCGAGCCGGCTCAATGAGCGCATGGTGATGCGGGCGCTGGCGATGGAGGGGACGTGCACCGGCGAGCATGGGGTCGGCTATGGCAAGATGGCGTTCCTTGCCGCCGAACACGGCGAGGCGATCAGCGTCATGCGGGCGATCAAGCAGGCTCTCGACCCCGCCAATATTCTCAATCCCGGAAAAATCGTCGCCCTCTGAGATTCTGCCCAAACGCGCAGCGATAAATTCCGGCTGCCCGTCATTGCCGGGAAAAGCTGGAGCCGAACCGTTTTCGGTCTTGCCGGGGCTCCCCGGTTTGGGGGCGGGGCTGCGGGAGCCGAGGCGGCCCGTTGGGACCGCGGCGATGGCGGCGGCCCGGATCCGCCGCGGCCGGCCGGGATATGGCCCTTGGCAGATGCGACCGGAAACAAATAAATTGCTTCACTGTTAACTACAATGCCCTTACTATGGGCCGAAAAGCGGGATCGGTTGCGGTTTTCCCGTTCGACGCGACGCGTAGCGCGGCTCGATCATCGCTTGTGCTGGGGTTTTCGATCTTGTCTCCCTGTGCTGGCTCGCGAGCGGGCGGCAGGCCCGGGGATTCGGGGATTAGGAATGTGGAAAGGCACAATTCAAAAATCGGAACCCGAAGGTCCTACCTATGGAAAGATCCAGTAGAAGGGGGAAGATCCCGCGACAGGACTGGCCGTCAATTCTAGCCCGGTACGAGGCGGGGGAAACGCTGGCGAGTATCGCTCGAACTTATGACTGCTCGCCGCCAGCAATCAGCTATATTTTGAGTCGAAGCCGAACACGCGCCGCAGCGGCAATAATTTCTGCCGCCGCATCACCAACGGCGAGCGCCGATGCCGCCATGACATCTCAAGACGATCCTGCCGGCGACGCCGGGCCTCAGATTGCGCCGCCGGCATTGGAACAAGGGGATGCCGCCATACCGCCTCAGGATCGGGCCGCGGCACCGCCGGAGCCGCCGCCAGCGCCGGCACCGGCGCCGTCCGGCGGCGCTGCGGGCAACGGCAGCCGCAACGGCGACATGCGGCGCACCCTGCATCTCCCGCACGGCCATGCCAACGGACCCGGGCGCAATGGCGGGGCGGCGCCGGGCCACGGCCTTGCTGCCCAGCCGGTCGGCCGCCAGCCCACCCAGCCTCCCTATCCGCAGACGGCGCGCCAGCCGGCGGCGCCGCTTGCGGCGCCCGGCAACGGCGCCCCCGACCGCGTCACGGCGGAGCCGCACCCGAAGGAAAGCGGCACCATCGATCGGGCCTTGCGCGAGCGGGTGCGCGCCGACATTGCGGCCTTTCTCGCCGCCTTTGACGCCGCCCTCGCAGACGATACGCCCGAGAGCCGGGCCGGATTGCGCGAAGCGACGGACCGCTTGCTGCGCGCCGGCGCCCGCACCCGGATCGAGCTCGAACGGCTCGAGGCGCGGCTGCCGCTGTCGGCCGGCACCAGACCTGCGCTCGCACCGGCCTGGCGCCAGCGCTGAGCCGGAGGCCCGCGCCTTTCTCTTCCCGCCTTTAAAAGAGAGCGGGAAAAGCACATATGGCCGGCTCCCGGGCGATCCGGCGGGCCTTGCGCTAGCCTTCCTTGCCGCCGTCGAGCCGCAATCCGACATATTCCGTCACGCCGTGGCGGTTGAGCAGCAATAGCGCGCTCTTCCGCGGCGACTTCTCGGCCTCGTGGAGCTTCTTCACCGCCTGTTCGGGCGTGTCGACGGGCTGCTGATCAATGGACACCACGACGTCGCCTTCGCTGAGGCCGACATCATCGGCGGGGCTGCCGCTGTCGACCCCGGTGATGACGACCCCATGGACGTCCTTGCCGAGCCGCAATTCATGCCGCAGCCTCTCGGTCAGCGGCGCCAAATGCATCCCCAACGCAAAGGCCCGCGTCTCTTCCTCGGGTCGCGAGCCCTGCGCCGAGGCCAGCTGCGGCGTATTGGGATACTCGCCGAGCTTTGCCTGCAATGTGATTCGGTGACCGTCGCGCCACACTTCCAGGCTCGCTTCCGAATTCGGGGCGGCGGCGGCGACGAGCCGGGGCAAATCGCGCAGCTCCTTCACCGGATGGCCGTTGAACGAGAGGATCACATCCCCCTGTCTGAGGCCGGCTCTGGCGCCGGGACTATGCCGGGTCACCAATGCGATCAGGGCGCCGTTTTCATTCGGCAAGCCGAGGCTTGCGGCGATCGCCGGGGTCACCTGCTGGATCTGCACGCCGAGCCAGCCGCGCGTCACCTTACCGTATTTCTCAAGCTGCTCCACCACCGGCTTGGCGGCGTTCGACGGGATCGCAAAGCCGATGCCGACGCTGCCGCCGTTTGGCGAATAGATCGCGGTATTGATGCCGATGACTTGGCCGCTCAGATTGAAGGTCGGACCGCCCGAATTGCCGCGGTTGATCGGCGCGTCGATCTGCAGGAAATCGTCGAACGGCCCGGAATGGATGTCGCGGCCGCGGGCCGAAATGATGCCGGTCGTCACCGTTCCCCCCAGTCCGAACGGGTTGCCGACCGCCATTACCCAGTCGCCGACCTGGGCGGCGCTGCTGTCGCCGAATTCGACATAGGGAAGCGGATGCTTGGCGTCGATCTTCAATACGGCGATGTCGGTTCTGGGATCGCGGCCGACGATTTTCGCCTTGTATTTCCTGTTGTTCTGCAGAATGACGACGATCTTTCCAGCGCTGCCGATGACGTGATTGTTGGTGACGATGTAGCCCGACGGATCGACAATAAAGCCCGAGCCGAGGGCGATGCGCTCGGCTCCGGGGCCGGGGATCGGGGGGAAGAAATGGTGCGGGCCGCCCGGTTCCTGCTGCTCGAAAAAGCGGCGCAGGAATTCGTCGAACGGGGAGCCGCGGAAATCCGGGAACGGGGCGAGCCGGCCCTGTTGCGACATTTCTTCCGCTCCGGGCTCGCTCTGCGTGACCGAGATATTGACCACGGCGGGCAGCACTTTCTTGACCAGTGGCGCAAAGCTCTGCTGCTGGATCAGCGCCACCGCCGCACCCTGCGCGGTCTGCTGCGGAAGACCGGCGATTGCCGGGTTTACGGTCGGGATGAAGGGCGACAGGGCGAGCGCCGCCGCCCCCGTTGCGGCCATAAGCCCGATCCCGAAGGCGGCGGCGCGGCGCCGGCTGCGCCGCCGCATGCGGGCATCGGCTGGTGATCCTGTCATCATATCCTCCTAAAGTCCGGGGTCTTCCCCAAGCGCGTTCTTCTCGCCGCCGGGCGTGTTCCGCGGCCGCCGAGACGCGACCGCCAACACATGGCTGCAGAAGGTGACAACCGGCTTTCGCCGGGATTAATTCGCTGTAAGCTCCCCGAGCGCAGCCGGCGCCAGGATCGGAGCACGAACGCCGGCTGCCGCCGGCGCCGGCGGGGAACAAAGGCCCGGTCCGATCGTTCCAGACTTGGTCGCGACCCCAGGGCTGCTCCCGATGTAAAAGGGTGAGCGGGGTTGCGAATCATATCGGCCTTTTGACGAGAAGAATAGTCGCCAAACCTCCGGGCATCGCGGAAGTGACCGATGGATAGAAATCCGCCGCCGCGGCGCCGCTCCGTTCCGCCGGCCGATCCTGGATCCGCCGCCGAGCCCGAACTCGGGGAGGCGTTGCGCCTGCTGGCGGCGGCGGTGACGATCCTGCTGCGCCGCTCCCGCCGCCGCGCCGCCGCGCTGCTGCATGCCGGATATCGCCGCGCGCGGGCGCTGTTATGGGCGGCGCTGGGCCGCGCCAAGGCGGCCGTGCCGCCTTTGCTGGCAATCGGACGCCACCTCTGGTCCCGACGCTCCCTGCTGATCGCCGCCGCGCGGCAAGGGGCGGCGGTGCTCGAGCGATCGCTGCGGCAGTGGCGATCGCTTTTCCCGGGCAATCTGCCCGTCCCGCAGCCGGCGGCCGTGGTCGGATCGTTCCGCCGCTGGCCGGCGCGCGGATTGGTGCTGCTCTCCGCCGGCCTGAGGGCGGTGTCATCGATCCGCCCGGCGGTTCCGCAACGGCGCCGGCGCCTTGGCCGGGTCATCCGGATGCTGGTGTGGAGCGGCGGCGCGACGCTGCTCGCGATCGCCGCCTTTATCGGCTACTGCCTTTACACGCTGCCGCTGGCCCAGCAAAAGCCGGCTGCAGCGACGCCGGCCGCGCTTGTGCTCGAGGCCGACAACGGCCGGCCCTTCGCGACGCGCGGGGTCTATAGAGGGCGGTGGATCCCCGCCGACCAGCTGCCGGGCGACTTCCTGCATGCCGTCGTCGCGATCGAGGATCGGCGCTTTTTCCAGCATTCGGGCATCGACCTGTGGGGCATTCTGCGCGCGGCTGTCGACGATCTGATCGCCGGCTCGGCGCAGCAGGGCGGCAGCACGATCACGCAGCAGCTGGTTCGGATGACCTATCTGTCGTCGCAGCGCACGCTGCTGCGCAAGGTGCAGGAGGCCTTGCTCGCGATCTGGCTCGAACACCGGCTGTCCAAGACCGAGATCCTGACGCGTTATGTCAATACCGCCTATTACGGCGCCGGCGCCTACGGCATCGACGCCGCCGCCAGGCGCTATTTCGACAAGCCGCCGCAAGCGCTCGATCTGGCCGAATCGGCGATGCTGGCCGGCCTTATCAACGCGCCCTCGGAGCTGGCGCCGACGAGCAATCTGAAGGGGGCGCGCGCGCGCGCCGATATGGTGCTGCGCGCGATGCTCGCGCAGGGCTATATCACGCCGGCCCAGGCCGCCGCGGCGCGCGCGCATCCGGCAACGCCGATCGTGCCGCCGGCGGCCGAGCCCGGGCGCAACTATTTCGCCGATGCGGCGGCGGCCGAGGTCAAAAGCTTGATCGGCACGCCGCTCACCAATCTGACCGTCAAGACGACGCTCGACCCGGCCCTGCAGGATCTCGCCGAACGGGTCGTCGGCCGCTGGCTCGCCCGCGACGGCAAAAAGCGTCATATCGGACAGGCGGCGCTGGTCGCGCTCGCGCCCGACGGCGCCGTGCTCGCGATGGTCGGCGGCCGCAACTACGAGAAGAGCCAGTTCAACCGCGTCACCCAGGCCCTGCGCCAGCCGGGCTCGCTGTTCAAGATATTTGTCTATCTCGCCGCCCTTGACGCCGGCTACACGCCGGACAGCGTCCTCGTCGACCAGCCGGTGCAGATCGGCGACTGGCGCCCCAAGGACTATGAGCGCCGCTATCGCGGTCCGGTCACGCTCAAGACCGCCTTTGCCGATTCGATCAACACGATATCGGCGCAGCTCGTGCAGAATATCGGGGTGGAGCGCGTCATCGCCATGGCCCGGCGCCTTGGCGTCACCTCGCCCTTGCCGGCGGTGCCGAGCCTGGCGCTCGGCACCGCCGATGTGACGCTGATGGAAATGACGCAAGCGATGGACAGGATCGCGACCGATACGAAATCGGTCAAACCCTATATGGTCGAGGCGATCTCGGCGCGCGGCGGTACGCCGCTCTATACGCATGCCGAGCCGAAGCGCGAGCGACCCTCCTGGCATTGGCACGAGATGATGGATCTGCTGCAGGCCGTGGTCAGGGAGGGCACCGGCCGGGCGGCGCAGCTCGACCGTCCGGTCGGCGGCAAGACCGGCACCACCAATGATTACCGGGACGCTTGGTTTGTCGGCTTCACCAGCGATTTCGTGGTCGGGGTGTGGTGCGGCAATGATGACGACAGCCCGATGAAAGGCGTGGTCGGCGGCGATGTGCCGGCCAAGATCTGGCACGACTTCGTCGCCGGGGCGGAGCGGATCAGGGCGCGGCAGGGCGCGGCCCGGATTGCGGGCGTCCCATTCGCCGGCGCCGCGATGCCCGGGCCGTCGGCGCCGGCGCCGACGGCCCTTGGCGCCGCTCCGGCACCGGCGGCCGCGCCCGCCAGCGCAACCCTCCCCGCGCCCCCCGCGCCAGCGGGAACGATCGCCGGGATCCCGCTGATCATCGATACCGGCACCCTGATGTTCCGCGGCCATATCGTGCATCTCGCCGGGGTCGAGGGCGAGACCGGTCAAGCGGCCGAAGAAATGGCGCAGTTCATCGCCGGCCGAACGGTCGTCTGCCGGCCGACCGCGCCCTCCGGAGAGGCCTATCGCTGCCGCGTCGGCGATATCGATCTGGCGCGGGCGGTGCTGTACAACGGCGGCGGGCGCGCCACCCCGGACGCTCCCGAAGACCTCAAAATCGCCGAGGAAGAGGCAAAACAGGCCGGCCGCGGAATTTGGGAGCGCTGATTGCGGCCCTTTCTTCGCCGGCGCGCCGCGATTAGAGTGCCGGCCGCCCGTCTCGAAGGAGCCGCAAATGAGCCGTTACCGCACCCTCACCCCGGCCGAGATGACGCCGCAGCAACGCCGCGTCCATGATATGATCGTCGCCGGCCGGCGCGGCCGGTTCGGCGGGCCGTTCCAGATCCTGATCCGCGCGCCCGAGATCTGCGAGCATGCGGCCAAGCTCGGCGAGCATCTGCGCTGGAATACTTCTTTGCCGGCGCGGCTCTCCGAGCTGGCGATCATCACCACCGCCCGCTTCTGGCGCGCCCAATATGAATGGTACGCGCATGCGCCGCTGGCGGAGAAGGCCGGCGTGCCGGCGGCGGCGATCGAGGCGATCCGCCGCGGCGAGCCGCCGCATTTCGCCGCGGCGGACGAGGCCCTCGTCTATCAGATCTGCACCGATCTGCAGCAGCGGCAGCGGCTGTCGGATGCGCGTTTTGCCGAGGCCATTGCGGTCCTGGGAGAAGTCGGCCTCATCGAGATCATCGCCTTGATCGGCTATTACACGCTGATCGGCAATACGCTCAACGCGTTCGCAGTGGCGGTTCCGGACGGGGCGACGCCGCCTTTCCCCGAATAGCGCCGCGCCGTCGCGAAGCCCGCCGGCGCGGAGGGCTTCACTCACCGAGGCGCCGGCGCTGCGCCGGCCGCCTCTAATCCGCGGCCGCAGAGGCCGACGGCCGAGCGCCGGCGAGCTGGTGGCGGATCAGCCGCGCATAGAGCCCCTGGCGCGCCAAAAGCTCGTTATGGCTGCCGCTTTCGACGAGCCGGCCGCGATCGAGCACGGCGATCAGATCGGCGTTGCGCACGCTTGACAAGCGATGAGCGATAATGATCGTCGTGCGCTCGCGCATCAATGCCGCGAGCGCGGCGTGCACCTGCGCTTCGCTGACCGCGTCGAGATGCGAGGTCGCCTCGTCGAGGATCAGGATCGGCGCATTCTTCAGGAAGGCGCGGGCGATCGCGATGCGCTGGCGCTGGCCGCCCGAAAGCTGTACGCCGCGCTCGCCGACGATCGTGTCAAGCCCTTGCGACAGACTGTCGACAAAGGCCGCAAGCGCCGCCTGTTCGAGGGCGCGGCGGATGGCGGCGTCATCGGCCTCGGGCCGGGCGAGGGCGATATTGGCGCGCACTGTATCGTTGAACAGATAAGTGTCCTGCGAGACGAGCGAGATGCGAGCGCGCAGAGGCTCGAGCGCGAACTCGCGCAGATCGATGCCGTCGATCAGGATCCGCCCGTGCTGCGGATCCCAGAAGCGCAGCAGCAGGTGGGCGAGGGTCGTCTTGCCGGCGCCCGAGGGGCCGACGAGCGCCACCGTGCGGCCCGCCGGTATGGTCAGCGACACCGCCGTAAGCGCCGCCCGGCGCGCTCCCGGATAGGTAAAGCCGACCGCCTCAAAGCGGATCGTCGCGCCGCCCGGCGCTGCCGGCGGCCGCAGCGCGCCGTCACGGACGGCGGGCTCGGCATGGTGCACGGCATGAAGCCGGCGCGTTGCGGCGATCGTGTCGGCGAGCTGACGGCTCGTCTGGGCGATCTCGGAAATCGGCAGGAACGAGGCGAGCGCCGCCAGGATCAAGAGCGGCACCATCGTCGCCGCGAGCCGCCCTTCGGCCGCCAGGTGCGCGCCGGCAGCGGCGACCGCGAGCCCGCCGAGCCCGGTCACCACTTCGAGCTGCGCCGTCTGGGCCGACAGATCGGCCAGCAGTCGCAGGCGAATGCGCTGATAGCCGCGCACCAGCTCCATGAAGGCTTGGCGCCGGCCGGCGGCGGCCTGGAAGGCGACGAGATCGGGCAGACCCTGGATCGTCTCGGTGACATGGGCGCCGAGCGATCCCAGCGCATCGCGGGCGCGGGCGCCGAGCCGGTCGATCCGTGCCCGCGTCAGCACCGGGGCAAGCCCGGCATAGAGAACAAAGGGCAGCAGGGCAAGGGCGAGCGGCCAGGCGAGGGCGGACAATGCCGCCAGCACCGCCGCCGGGATCAGCACCGAGACCAGGGCCGGCGCCACGGTATGGGCAAAGAAATATTCGACCGTCTCGATATCCTGGCTGGCCAGCGCGATCAGATCGCCGGAGCGCCGGCGCAACAGATAGGCCGGCGCGAGAGCGTCGAGCTTCTTGAACAGCGCGATCCGCATCTCGGCCAGCAGGCGATAGGCGATGTCGTGGGCAAGCCACGATTCGAGCCAGTGCAGCAGGCCGGCAAGCGGCGCCGTCACGCCCAGCAGGATCAGCAGCAAGGCGAAAGGCGCGCCGGTCTTGACCGCGGCGACGGCGAGCGCCCCGATCAGGCCGACCGCGATCAGCGCCGTGACCCGGGCAATACCGGAGATGACGACGACGGCGAAGCGGCGGCGCCATGGCCGAATGATCGCCAGCAGGGCGGCAAGCGTTGCGCCCCAGCCGATCGCCGCCGGCCGGATCTCCTCTGCGGGTTCTTCCCGCTCGCCTCCCGACCCGCCTGTCGGGCCGACAGCGGCGATGCGATCCGCCGCGGCGACAGCGACCCCACCCTCGCGCTCTTCGGCCTGGGCGCCCATCAGCCGGCGGTAGGGGCCGTCGCGGGCGATCAGCTCGGCATGCCGCCCGCTCTCGACGACGCGGCCGCCCTCAAGGACGAGGATGCGGTCGGCGCCGATCACGCTCGACAGACGGTGCGCCAGGACGAGCGTCGTACGCCCCGCGGACAGGCGCTCGATGGCCTCCTGGATGACCGCCTCGTTCTCCGCATCGACCGAGGACAGCGCCTCGTCAAGGATCAGGATCGGGGCGTCGCGCAGCAGCGCGCGGGCAATGGCCAGCCTTTGCCGCTGTCCGCCCGACAACAGCGCGCCGCGCTCGCCGATCACCGTCTCGTAGCCTTGCGGCAAGGCCCGGATGAACTCCGCGGCATTGGCGGCGCGCGCCGCCCGTTCGAGCTCTTGCGGCGTGGCGTCGGGCTTGCCGAGCCGCAGATTGGCGGCGACCGTGCCGTGGAACAGATAGGTGTCCTGGTGGACGATCGCGATCATCCGGCGGAGCATGTCGGGATCGAGCGTGCGAATGTCGCGGCCGCCGATCCGCACGGCGCCCGCCTGCGGATCGTAGAGGCGCAGCAGCAGCCGGGCGATCGAGGATTTGCCCGAGCCGCTCGGGCCGACAATGCCGACTTTCTCGCCGGCGGCTACGGCAAAGGAGAGGCGGTCATGGGCAAGGCCGCGCCCGCCCGGATAGGCGAAGGTGACCGCGTCGAATTCGATGGTCGGGGCAAGCGGGATGCCCGGATCGGGCGCGGCTGTTCCAACCGCGGGCGGAGGCGGGACCGGCGCGCCGCTGACAAGCGGCTCGGCGGCGAACAGCGCGTGGATCGCGGCGGCGGCCGACTGCCCGATCATGCCCTGATGCAGCACCGCGCGCAAATCGCGCAGCGGGCGGAAGATTTCGGTCCCGGCCATCAGCACGATCAGCAGGGCCGGCATGCTCATCACCCCCTCGGAGACGCGCCAGACCCCAAGAGCAAGGGCAAGAGCGGCGCCGATCGCGACCCCGCAATCGGTGATGCCGCGCGTTATGACCGAGGTCGCCAGCACCGCCAGCGTGTTGTCCGACAAGGCCCGCGCCCTGTCGGCGAGCCGCCGGCCGTAAGCCGCGCTCTGGCCAAACGCCTTCAGGGTCGGCAGGCCCTGGACGCCGTCGAGAAACTCCGCGCCGAAGGCTTTCAGAGCCTGATGGCGGGCATGGCTGCGGCGCGCCTCAAGGCGGTGGAAGGCGACCGGCGCGGCCAGCGTGACGAGCGCCGCGACCAGCATCACCGCCGCCACCGGCACGTCCCACCAGGCGAGGAAGGCGAAGATCGCGAGCGGCGTCAGCACGGCGATCGAGAGCTGCGGCAGGTACTGCCCGAAAAAGGTCTGCAACTGCTCGACGCCGTCGACGATCGCCAGCATGACGCCGCCGGTGCGCTCGCCGGCAAACCAGGCCGGCCCGAGTTCGACAATCTTGTCGTAGAGGCGGCCGCGCAGCGCTTCCTGGACGCGCGTCGCGGTCACATGGGCGACCATCGCGCGGCGATGTTCGAGCCAGCCGCGCGCAATGACCGCCGCCGCGACTCCGCAGGCCGGGAGGGCGACCGCGACGAATCCCAGACCGCGAAACACGGCCGCCAGCATGACGCCGAACAGGACGAAGCGGGCGATGCCGACCGCCGCGGCGAGCAGGCCCAGCACGACGGCGAGCGCAATCCGCCCGCGCAATCCGCGCGTCAACTGCCACAAGCGCCGATCGAAATACATCGGCCCCTCCGCCGGGCGGACAGGCCGGGATTTCCACGCCGGCTGTCCGTTATGACAAGATTAGCGACAGATCGGGCGGCCGGAGAGCAACAATTTTGCAGGGTGCGCTGCGCCGGGCAGCCGGCGCGGCGCACCGCCGCTGCGGTTTAGACAGCAAACGGGCGCCCGCCCTTGCGGCGTCCGCCCGATGAGATCCCTGCCCGGCGTTCAGGGCGGGGCTGGACAGCCGTCCAAGGCGACGCCCTTGGCGCCGCCGTCGCGGCTCAGCCGCCGAGGTGCAGCCGCCAGCGCGAGCCGGATCCCGGGCCGCTCTCGCGACGGTCCGCCGGCGCCAGGCCCGGGGGATCGCCGCCGCCCGCCGCCGCGATCGGCGGCTCGGGATCGACCTCCGGCGAGAGATCCTCCCGCCCATTTTTCGACGCAAAATCGACGGCGACGCGCTCCAACGCCGCAATGGCTTCAAGCTCGGTGTCGAGCGCCTGCAATTCCTCGGCGTAGCGGGCTTCGATCTCGCCGCGCCGCCGCCGAAGCCGCTCTTTTGCGCGTTCGATGTCCTCCGATGAGATGCTCCACATGACCCGATCCCGCTGCGATGCGTCCACCCTGCCCATTACGCCGGAACCGAATTGCGGAATAGTTAACGCCGGCCGCCGCCGGCGGCGGCGCAGGTTAAGCATGTTTCAACCTTCTTCTTCGCAGTATGGGACACACGGCAAGAGAGCGGAGAGGGCGGTGAGCGAGATACGCACGGACGGCGCCAATGGCGGCCGCGAGGTCGAGATGGTCGAGGCAAAGGAGGTGTGGAGCGAGTACCGCCTGTCGGACGGTACGCGGCTGCGCGTCAAGCCGGTCATGCTTGCCGTCTTTTGCGCCGACGGGGAGCGCACGGCGGAAGGGGAACCGGTCTACAATATGAAGGCGACGCTGGTCACCGACATCCGCACGCCGGCAACGAACCAGACGGGATAAGGCGATGCGGAACGATATCATCGTCCGCTCGAACGCATCGCAGCCCGTCCATTTTCGATCATCCGGCGCAATCGTTGCGACCACTATCCCGGCTTTGCGGATTTCCACCGCGGAAGGCGCGCTGATCGGGACGGCGAGGGCCGCGCTCCTGCGTTCCGATCGGGTCGGCCGCCTGCCGCCGATCAGCACGGCGGCGCGCCCGACCCTGTCGAGCGGCACGCGCTCGCAGCTATGGCTGGGCGGGCTGGCGGCGACACGCATGCTGCCGCCGGCGGTCTCCGCTGCCGCCGCAACGGGCGCGACGGCACCGATCGGCCGGCCAAGCGGGGAGCCGGCAAGCCCGTCGCAAGGCGAACCCGCCATCGCCGCGGCCGCCGTCAGGCCGGCCAAGCCGAGCCGGATCGAGATGACAATCGATTCGCTGCCGAATTATGACCTGTTGCAGCCGATCCCGGTGGTCATCGAGGCGCTTGGCGAGCGGCTGTTCTCCGCGGAAGCCCCCGATCTGGAGATCTCGACAACCGGCGCGAGCATTGGCGGCTCGTTCCTTCAATTGAAGGAACAGATCGCTGCAACCTATGAGCAATGCCGGCAGAAGAGCACCCTCTCTCCGGAGCGGCTGCATCAGCTCGGACTGTTTCAAGCCTATATCGGCAGAGCCAAGCGCGGCTGGCCTCTCGGGCGCGGCTGACCGGAGCCGGCGAGCCCCGGCGGCGGCACTTGCGGGGCGCCTCGCGACGCCTCATTTCTGGCGATGCTGGCGAGAGCTCGCACCCCCTGCGGGCGCGGGGCGCGGTTTTTGCGTTGCCGGCGTTTACGGTGGCAGAGCCCGACAGTTTCAGGAAGGAGACCCTCATGCGAGCGATAGTGATCCCGGCGGCCGTTGCCGTCGCCGCTATGTTGACGGCGGGCCCTATGGCCGGTTCGGCCCAAGCGCGGGGCTGTCTTAAGGGTGCCGCGGTGGGCGGCGTGGCCGGACATTTGCTCGGGCATCACGCCCTGCTCGGCGCCGGCGCCGGCTGTCTGATCGGCCATCACGAGGCGAGCAAGCGGGCGCGCGAACGCGCCGTTCAGCAGCGCGAGCGGGCGCGATACCGCCCGGAATATGAAGGGCGTTAGCGCCGCCGCGCGGCCGGGGTCGGTGATGGCGACGCGGCAAACTGTTCCCAATCGACGCCGCCGTCCGGCATGAGCCGCTGACCGGCCTCGGGCATCGGGTATTTGAGGCCGGTGGCGCAGTTGAACAGCACCGCGCGTTCGTCGGGGCGCACCCGTCCGTCGGCGAGCGCCTGCTTGTATGCGGCATAGGTGGCCGCGCCTTCGGGGCACAGCAGGAGCCCTTCCTGCGCCGCCACCTCGCGCCATGCCGCGGCGATCGCCGCGTCATCGACGGCGATGGCAAAGCCGCCGCTGTCGCGCACCGCGCGCAGGATCAGAAAATCGCCGAGCGCCTGCGGCACGCGGATGCCGGCGGCGAAGGTGCGGGCATCCTGCCAGCGCGGCGCATGCTCGGCGCCTTCCGTCCAGGCCTTGACGATCGGCGCGCAGCCGGCCGCCTGCACCGCCACCATGCGCGGGCGCTTGGTACCGATCCAGCCGATCTGCGCGATCTCGGTAAACGCCTTCCACATGCCGATAATGCCGGTGCCGCCGCCGGTCGGATAGAAGATCACGTCGGGCAATTCCCAGCCGAGCTGCTCGGCCAGTTCGAGACCCATCGTCTTCTTGCCCTCGACGCGGTAGGGCTCGCGCAGGGTCGAGCAGTTGAACCAGCCGACTTTCCGCTCGCCTTCGGCGACCAGCTTGCCGCAATCGTCGATCAGCCCGTCGACAAGCAGCACGCGCGCCCCCTGCATCGCGATCTCGCGCACATTGACCTCCGGCGTGTCGGCGGGGCAGAAGACCGTGGCCTTGATGCCGGCGCGCGCGCAATAGGCGGCCATGGCCGCGCCGGCGTTGCCGTTCGACGGCATCGCCATCGCCGCGATCCCCAATTCCTTGGCCATCGAAACCGCAAGGGCAAGGCCGCGCGCCTTGAACGAGCCGGTCGGCAGTCTGCCTTCGTCCTTGACCAGGATTTCGCCGCGCGCGCCGAGCCGCGCGGCGATGCGCGGCAGCGGCACCAGCGGCGTCATGATCTCGCCGAGCGAGACGATGTTTTCGGCCCGGCGCACCGGCAACAATTCGCGATAGCGCCACAGCGTGCGCGGCCGCCCGGCGAGCGCCTCGCGCGGCAATGCCCGGCGCACGCCGTCGAGATCGTAGCGCACCAGCAGCGGCCGGCCGGCGCGCGAGACCGTCTGCACGGTATCGGCGGGATAGCGCTCGCCGGTCTGGCTGCATTCGAGATGGGTGACAAAGCCCGGCATATCGCCGCCGGTCCATTCGTACTCGCGCATGCGTTCTCCCGCCGAGAAGCGCCGGTCCGCCGGCGGCGGCTCAGGTCAGTTTGCGGCAGGCGGCGGCGATGCGGGCGCAGGCTTCACGCAGCTCCGCCGTCGAGGTCGCATAGGAGATGCGGAAATGCGGCGCCAGTCCGAAGGCTTCGCCGTGCACGACCGCGACGCCGGCCTCCTCCAGCAGATAGCGGACGAAATCCTCGTCGCTGTCGATCGTCATGCCGGCGGGGGTGCGCTTGCCGATCATCCCGGCGCAGGACGGATAGACGTAGAACGCCCCCTCCGGGCGCGGGCAGTGGAGGCCGGGGATCCGGTTCAGCAGATCGACGACGAGATCGCGGCGTTCCTTGAAACTCTTGTTGTGCGCCGCGATGAAGTCCTGCGGCCCGGTCAGCGCCGCGATCGCCGCCGCCTGGCTGATCGAGCACGGGTTGGCGGTCGAGTTCGACTGGATGGCGCCCATCGCCTTGATCAGCGCGGCGGGGCCGCCGCCGTAGCCGATGCGCCAGCCGGTCATGCAGTAGGCCTTGGAGACGCCGTTGACGGTCAGGGTCCGTTCGTAGAGGCGCGGCTCGACCTGCGCGATCGTCGTGAAGCGGAACTCATCGTAAACGAGATGCTCGTACATGTCGTCGGTCATGACCCAGACATGTTCGTGGCGCAGCAGCACCTCGGCGAGCGCCTTCAGATCGGCCTCGGTATAGGCGGCGCCCGAGGGGTTCGACGGCGAATTCAGGATCAGCCATTTGGTCTTCGGCGTGATCGCCGCTTCGAGATCCTCGGGGCGCAATTTGAAGCCGTTGTTCTGCGGGCAGGGAACCGGAACCGGCGTGCCGTCCGCAAGCAGCACCATCTCCGGGTAGGACACCCAATAAGGCGCCGGGATGATGACCTCATCACCGGGATTGAGGGTTGCGACAAGGGCGTTGTAGAGCACCTGTTTGCCGCCGCTCGCAACGGTGATCTGCCGCGGCTCGTAGGTGAGGCCGTTCTCGCGCGCGAACTTGGCGCAGATCGCGCGCTTCAACTCGATGCGGCCGTCGAACACGGTGTATTTGGTGTCGCCGGCGCGGATCGCCGCGATCGCCGCCTCCTTGATGTTCGCCGGCGTGTCGAAATCGGGCTCGCCCTGCGACAGGCTGATGATGTCGCGCCCCGCCGCCTTCAATTCCGTGGCGAGCGCGGTCATCGCCATGGTCGGCGAGGGTTTGACGCGGGCGAGGCGGTCGGCAAGGAAAGGCATGATCTGCTACCGTTTGCGGGAGACGGCCCTAGCCTAATGCCCGGCGGCGGCGCTGTGAAGCGCTCTCTGCGCGAGGTTCGCTCGACGGCCGGCGAGTGCGCTTCCCCGAATTGCCGGGAACGCGCTGTCGCCTTCAGACATACGCGCATCGCGCAGGGTCGAACGCGGCGCCTTTACCGGGCCTTCTCATCCCCCGGCGGCGACGCCAGGGCCGCGACGGGCGGGGGGCAGGACATCGCGGCGCTGGCGCCGCGACCGGGAGAGGCCTATTTTTTAGGCCATGCTGCCGTTGCTCGTTGCCGAACGCCCCGCGGGCGATATCGAACGGCCGTTCCGGCTTCATTCGGAGTTCAAGCCGGCCGGCGACCAGCCGCAGGCGATCGATCAGTTGTGCGAAGGGATCGCGCGCGGCGAGCGCGATCAGGTATTGCTCGGCGTCACCGGCTCGGGCAAGACCTTCACGATGGCGCATGTCATTGCGCGCATGGGGCGACCGGCGATCATCCTGGCCCCGAACAAGACCCTGGCCGCGCAGCTCTATGGTGAGATGAAGAACTTCTTCCCGGAGAACGCGGTCGAATATTTTGTTTCCTACTACGATTATTATCAGCCCGAAGCCTATGTTCCGCGCACTGATACCTACGTCGAAAAAGAATCGTCGCTGAACGAGCAGATCGACCGCATGCGCCATGCGGCGACACGGGCGATCCTGGAGCGGCGCGACGTCATCGTCGTGGCCTCGGTCTCCTGCATCTACGGCATCGGCTCGGTCGAGACCTACTCGGCGATGACCCTTTCCCTCGCCAGGGGCGAGCGCATCGACCGCCGCCACCTGCTCGCCCGCTTTGTCGAACTGCAATATCGCCGCAACGACAACAATTTCGTGCGCGGCACCTTTCGCGTGCGCGGCGATACGATCGAAATCTTTCCGGCGCATTACGAAGATCGTGCCTGGCGGCTGTCGCTGTTCGGCGATCAGCTCGAGGAGATCCATGAGATCGACCCCTTGACCGGCGACAAGGCCGCCGCGCTGCAGGCGGTCAAGATCTATGCCAACAGCCATTACGTGACGCCGCGGCCGACCCTGTTGCAGGCGATCGAACAGATCAAGCGCGACCTCAAATTGCGGCTCGACGAACTGACCGCGCAGGGCAAACTCCTCGAGGCTCAGCGGCTCGAACAGCGCACCACCTTCGATCTCGAAATGATCGCGGCGACCGGCAGCTGCGCCGGCATCGAGAATTATTCGCGCTACCTGACCGGCCGCCGCCCGGGCGAGCCGCCGCCGACCTTTTTCGAATACATGCCGCGCGACGCGCTGGTCTTCGTCGACGAATCGCACGTCACGATCCCGCAACTGGGCGGCATGTTCGGCGGCGACTGGACGCGCAAATCGACATTGGCCGAATACGGCTTCCGCCTGCCTTCCTGCACCGACAACCGGCCGCTCAAATTCGAGGAATGGGACGCCTTGCGCGGTCAGACGATCTATGTCTCGGCGACGCCGGGGCGTTGGGAGCTGGAACGTACCGGCGGCGTCTTTGTCGAGCAGATCGTCCGCCCGACCGGGCTTGCCGATCCGGTCTGCATCGTCCGCCCGGTCGCGACCCAGGTCGACGATCTGATCGCCGAGTGCCGCGAAGAGGCGGCCAAAGGCCATCGCGTGCTGGTCACCACCCTGACCAAGAGGATGGCCGAGGCGTTGACCGAATATCTGCACGAGGCGGGCCTGCGCGTGCGCTACATGCATTCGGACATCGACACGATCGAGCGCATCGAGATCATCCGGGACCTGCGCCTTGGCGTGTTCGACGTGCTGGTCGGCATCAACCTGCTGCGCGAAGGGCTCGACATCCCGGAATGCGCGCTCGTCGCGATCCTCGACGCCGACAAGGAAGGATATCTGCGCTCGCGCACCTCGCTGATCCAGACGATCGGGCGCGCCGCCCGCCATGTCGATGCGCGCGCGATCCTCTATGCCGACCGCATGACCGACAGTTTGAAGGCGGCGATCGAGGAAACCAACCGGCGGCGCGAAAAGCAATTGGCCTACAACGCCGCTCACGGCATCACGCCGGAAAGCGTGCGCCGCGGCATCGCCGACATCCTCGAGAGCGAATACGAGCGCGACTATGTGACGATCGGCCTCGCGGAAGGCGAGGCGGCGCACTATCAGGGTGCGGATCTGAAGTCCGTCATCGCCGATCTCGAAAAGCGCATGCGGGCGGCCGCGGCCGAACTGGAATTCGAGGAGGCGGCGCGCTTGCGCGACGAGATCCGCCGACTCGAACGGGTCGATCTCGGCCTTGCGCCGGCCGCCGCCGGCCCGGATGCCGGGGCGCCGCGCGGCCGCTCGACGGCGGGCCGCGCCGGGATATCGGCGCGCGCGGTGATGCGCGCCAGGGCGCGGGCGCGAAAGGAGCGTCGTGTCCGCCGCTGATCTGGCCGCGGACGCCCCCGTCGACGGGGCGCGGCCGGTGCCGCCGCTGCCGAAGGCGGCGCTGGTCACCGGCGCCGGACGGCGGATCGGCCGCGCCCTGGCGCTGGCGCTCGCCGAGGACGGCTTTGCCGTCGCGGTTCATTACCATCGCTCGCGGGCGGCGGCCGACGGCGTCGTCGCCGCGATCCGCGCCGGCGGTGGCCGGGCCGTGGCGCTCGCCGCCGATCTTGGCGACGAGAATGCGGTCACAGCGCTGCTGCCGCGCGCCGAGGCGGCGCTCGGCCCGATCGGCGTTCTCGTCAACAACGCCTCGGTCTTCTTCGAAGACACGGTCGAAACGGCGACGCGGGAGAGCTGGGAGGCGCATCTTTCGATCAATCTGCGCGCCCCCTTCGTGCTGATCCAGCAATTCGCGGCGCGCCTGCCGCGGCAGGCAAGCGGGGTCGTCGTCAACCTGTTGGACGAGCGGGTCTGGTCGCCGACCCCATTCTTCGTCTCCTATACCTTGTCCAAGGCCGGGCTGTGGACCCTGACGCAGACGATGGCGTTGGCGCTGGCCCCGCGCATTCGGGTCAACGGCATCGGCCCCGGACCGACCTTGCCGAGCCCGCGCCAGAGCCCGGCGGAGTTCATGCGCCAATGCGCGCTGATGCCGCTGCGGCGCGGCACCAGCCCGGCGGAGATCGCCGCCGCCTTGCGCTTCATCCTGCAAGCGCCGGCGATGACCGGCCAAATGATCGCACTCGACGGCGGCCAGCATCTCGGCTGGGCGCAACCGCAGCAGCCGCCGCCTCCGGAGTAGCCGATGCGGAGATTTATAAAATATTATTCAATTTTTCCCGAAAATGCGAGCGCTATACACCGGGCGGCAGGAATTTATTCACAGGATACACGACAAAAACGCCACATCCCGAACGGCCGCCGGCCCGGTGCGACATGTCCCGTAAAATTCGGGTCTCATCGAGAAAATAGAATATTTTTCAATGGTTTATACGAATGCCAAAAAATTATGCAGGGATTGCAAAAACCATATCAGGCTGGGACCCGGTTCGGATCGGGTCGATTTATCGACAGAGTTATCCACAGGATTTGCGAAAATTGCCGGATGCTCGAGGTGACGGATAGCGATGTGCGCGCAACCGCTTGATGAAAATCGGTTCGGCGCGACGGTGGAGGCGGCCGGGGCGGGACGGCGCGCCTTACGCCGCGGTACCCCGGCGGTGATCGATCCGCGCCGCGCCCCCGCCGGCGTGCCGGCGGACGCGCCGCCCGAGGGCGCGATCCTCCCCGCGGCGCGACAGGGCGCGCTTCCGGCCGGCGTCGCGGTCATCCGCGCCGCCCTCAAGACGATGCCGACGGCGCCCGGCGTCTACCGCATGCTCGATCGCAAGGGCGAAGCGCTTTATGTCGGCAAGGCGCGCAACCTCAAAAGCCGCGTGCAGACCTACGCCCGCCCGGCCGCCCTGTCGGAGCGGCTGCGGCGCATGGTCGCCGAGACGGCGGCGGTCGAGGTCGTCGTCACCGCTACCGAGGCGGAAGCGCTGCTGCTCGAATGCAACATGATCAAGCGGCTGATGCCGCGCTTCAACGTTCTGCTGCGCGACGACAAATCCTTCCCGCTGATCCATATCGGCGCCGCTCACGACTTCCCGCAGATCACGAAGCATCGCGGCGCGCAGAACAAACCCGGCAGCTATTTCGGCCCGTTCGCCTCGGCCGGCGCGGTCGGCCGCACCCTGGTCACTTTGCAGAAGGCCTTCCTGCTGCGCTCGTGCAGCGACAGCGTGTTCGCCAACCGCACCCGGCCCTGCCTGCTTTACCAGATCAAACGCTGCAGCGCGCCCTGCGTCGGATATATCGACCGCGAAGCGTACGGGGCGCTGGTCGAACAGGCAAAAGCCTTCCTGTCCGGGAAGAGCGATGCCGTGCTGAAGCGCCTCGCCGACGAGATGCGAAGGGCGGCGGAGGCCTGCGATTTCGAGGCGGCGGCGGTGATCCGCGACCGCATCCGCGCCCTGTCGCTGGTGCAGGGGCATCAGGACATTCACGTGCCCGGGATCGTCGATGCCGATGTCATCGCGGCCCATCAGGAGGGCGGCCAGACCTGCGTGCAGGTGTTCTTCTTTCGCGGCGGCCAGAACTGGGGCAACCGCACCTACTATCCAAGCCACGACCGCCAGCTCTCGGTCGAGGAAGTGCTGACCGCGTTCGTCGGACAGTTCTACGACAATCGGCCGAAACCGCCGCTGGTGCTGTTGAGCCATCCGCTGATCGACCAGGCGCTGGTCGCCGAAGCCCTCTCGCTCGGCGGCGCGCGCGTGGTGCTCGCGGCGCCGCGGCGCGGCGACAAGAGGCGCCTGTTGGACCGCGTCCTGGCGACGGCACGCGAGGCGCTCGCCCGCCGGCTTGCCGAAACCGCCTCGACGCGCCAATTGCTGGACGGGGTGGCCGCCGTCTTCGGCCTCGGCAGGCCGATCAATCGGATCGAGGTTTATGACAACAGCCATATCCAGGGCGCTCATGCGGTCGGCGCGATGATCGTCGCCGGTCCGGAAGGGCTGATGAAGAGCGCCTATCGCAAGTTCACGATCCGCGGCCTCGCGCCGGCGGCCCCCGCCGCCTTTCCCGATGCCGCGGCGGCGGCCGGCGATGATTACGCGATGATGCGCGAAGTGCTGCGCCGCCGCTTTGCGCGCGCCGACAAGGACGAGCCCGGGCACGATCGCGGCGCCTGGCCCGATCTTGTGCTGATCGACGGCGGTCGCGGACAGCTCGGCGCCGCGCTGTCGGTGTTTGCCGAGCTCGGCATCACCGATGTCGCGCTGGCCGCGATCGCCAAAGGCCCCGACCGCAATGCCGGCCGCGAGCGCTTTTTCGTGCCGGGCCGCGAGCCGTTCTCGCTCGATCCCAAGGACCCGGTGCTCTATTTTCTGCAGCGCCTGCGCGACGAGGCGCATCGCTTCGCGATCGGCACACACCGCGCCCGGCGAACGAAAGCGCTGGGCCGCTCGCCGCTCGACGAGATCGCCGGCATCGGGCCGCGCCGCAAACAGGCGCTGCTGCATCATTTCGGTTCGGCCCGCGCGGTCGCCCGCGCCGGCCTCGGCGAGCTCGAGCGCGTGCCCGGCATCAGCACGGCCGTCGCGAAAAAGGTTTATGATCATTTCCGCGCCGGCGGGTAAGATGCCGTTCTCCCGGGCCGAGCGGGCGGAGCAAAGCGTGCTGCTGACCAGCCTCCCGAACCTCCTGACCTTGTCGCGCATCCTGGCGATCCCGCTGGTGGTTGCGAGCTTCTATGTCGAGGGCGATTACGCCCGGTGGTTCGCCTGCCTGCTGTTCTCGGCGGCGGCGGTGACCGACTGGCTCGACGGGCATATGGCCCGGCGCTGGCAGCAGCAGTCGGAAATCGGTCGCTTTCTCGATCCGATCGCCGACAAGCTATTGGTGGCGGCGACGTTGTTCATGCTGACCGCCTACGGCCGGCTGCCGAATTCCGCGGTATTGCCGGCGCTCGTCATCCTGTGCCGCGAGATCCTGGTCTCGGGCCTGCGCGAATATCTGGCCGGCATCCGCGTCGGCATGCCGGTGTCGCGGCTGGCCAAATGGAAGACGCTGATCCAGATGGTGGCGATCGGCTTTTTGATCATCGGCGATGCCGGCCCCCGCATCGTGCCGGTGGTCGGGATCGGCAATCTGCTGTTGTGGATCGCCGCGCTGCTGACGCTGGTCACCGGCTACGACTATCTGCGCGCCGGCGTGGCGCACATGACCCGCCCGCCGCCGGCCGAGCCCGGCCGCCCGTCGCAGGTGGCGGCGCCGCATACCGGCTGATGTTACGGCGCGGATCGCAAGCCCCCACTTCTGTCCGCAGGGACGGACGGCAATGCGCATCTTCGGGCTCGCCGGATGGAGCGGCAGCGGCAAAACCACGCTGATGACGGCGCTGATCCCCGAACTGGTCGCGCGCGGCGTCACCGTATCGACGATCAAACACGCCCATCACGATTTTGACATCGATCGACCGGGCAAGGATTCGTGGCGGCATCGCGAGGCCGGAGCGCGCGAGGTGATGATCTCCTCCAGCCGCCGCTGGGCCCTCATTCACGAATTGCGCGGCACGCCCGAGCCCGGCCTTGACGAGCTGGTGCAGCGGATGAGCCCGGTCGATCTGCTGCTCGTCGAGGGGTTCAAGCGCCATCCGCATCCAAAGATCGAGGTTTACCGCCGTACGATCGGGATGCCGCTGTTGTATCCCGGTGATCCTCATGTCGTGGCGATTGCCTGCGACGAGAGACTGCCGGATGTGCCGCTGCCCTGCCTGCCGCTCGGCAATCCCGGCGCGGTGGCCGATTTTATCTTGGAGCATCAGGGGCTTGCGCGATGGCCCAGCTGAGCGATGATTGCTTTGCCTATGGCGGCGGTCTTCTCAGCGTCGAGGCGGCACTGGCCCGCATCGCGGAGCGGATCGACCGTGTCGTCGCGGACGAGATCGTGCCGCTCGAGGCGGCGGCGGGGCGCATTCTCGCCCGCGATCTTATCGCCCCGATCAGCGTGCCGCCGCACGCCAACAGCGCGGTCGACGGCTACGCCTTCGCCCATGCCGATCTGAACCCCGCGGGCGAGACGGTCCTGACGGTCGGCGGCCGCGCGGCGGCCGGCCATCCGCTCGGGCGCAGGCTGTCCCCGGGCGAGGCCATCCGCATCTTCACCGGCGCCCCGATGCCGGAGGGCGCCGACACCGTGATGATGCAGGAGGATTGCGTGCGCGAGGGCGATCGCGTCCGGCTGAAGCCGGGGATTAGGAAGGGCGCCAATCGCCGCGAGGCCGGCGAGGATGTCGCTGAGGGCGCACTCGCGCTCGCCGCCGGCCGCCGCTTGCTGCCCGGCGATTTGGGGCTCGCCGCCGCGCTGGGCTGCACCGCGCTGCCGGTGTTTCGGCCGCTGCGGGCGGCGCTGTTGTCGACCGGCGACGAGCTTCGCGCACCGGGCGCGCCGCTGCCGCCGGGCATGGTCTATGACGCCAACCGCTTCATGTTAAAGGCGCTGCTCGCGGGGCTCGGCTGCCGGGTCAGCGATCTCGGCATCGGCCCGGACTGCGCCGCCGGCCTTGCCGATACGCTCGCCGCCGCCGCCGCCGATCACGATGTGATCGTCACCTCGGGCGGCGTGTCGGCCGGTGAGGAGGACCATGTCAAGCCGGTCGTCGAGAGGCTGGGCCGCCTCCATTTCTGGCGCCTGGCGATCAAGCCGGGCCGGCCGGTGGCGCTCGGGCAGGTCAACGGCGTGCCGCTGATCGGGCTGCCCGGCAATCCGGTCGCCGTCTTCGTCACCTTTGCCGTGATCGCGCGCCCGCTGATCCTGAGGCTTGCCGGGGCGACGCCGCCGCCGCCGCGGACTTTCCCGGTCACCGCCGCTTTCGCCTATCGCAAGAAGCCGGGGCGGCGCGAATACCTGCGCGCCCGGCTCGAGCGCCGCGGCGCCGCTCTGGTCGCCGTCAAATACCCGAAAGACGGGGCCGGAATCCTGTCGTCGATCGTGCACGCGGACGGGCTAGTCATCCTCGACGAGGCGACGAGCGCCCTCGCCGCCGGCGATACGGTCGAATTTCTGCCGTTTTCCGAGGTCGTCGGATGAAGCTGTTATATTTCGCATGGGTGCGGGCGCGCATCGGCATCGCCGAAGAAGAGCTGCCATTGCCGCCGGGGATCCGCGACGTCGCCGGGCTTGTCGCTTGGCTGAGCCGGCGCGGCGGCAATTATGCCGAAGCGCTCAAAGACCCGAAAAGCGTTCGCGTGGCCGTCAATCAAGAATATGTCGGGCAGGGCCACCCGGTGCGTGAGGGCGACGAGGTGGCGCTATTTCCGCCGGTAACCGGAGGCTGAAAGATGATCCGCGTGCAGCACGAGGATTTCGACGTCGGCGCCGAACTCGACCGGCTCGCCCGCGACAACCGCCGGATCGGCGGCATCGCGAGCTTTGTCGGGGTGGTGCGCGATCTCGGCGGCGGCGATCGCGTCACGGCGCTGAGGCTCGAACACTATCCCGGCATGACCGAGAAAAAGCTCGCCGAGATCGAGGCCGAGGCCCATCGCCGCTGGCCGCTCGATGCGGTGCTGATTATTCACCGCTACGGCCGGCTCGAACCGGGCGAGCGCATCGTGCTGGTCGCCACCGCCTCGCCGCACCGCAAGGCGGCGCTCGAAGCCTGCCATTTTCTGATCGACTGGCTGAAGACCAAGGCGCCGTTCTGGAAGAGCGAAGAGACGCCGGCGGGAGAGCGCTGGGTCGAGGCCCGCGCCGAGGACGACGCCGCGGCGGAGCGCTGGGAGCGGCTTTGACGGGGCGCCCCCGCGCCCCGGCCGCAAGCGTCCATGCGGCGGCCGGGCAGGCCGGAGGCCGCAGGCGGCGCCCCTACACCTTCAGTTCGCGCAACTGCCGCACATCGGCGCGGCCGGCGCTGAGGATGTAGCCGACATCGGAACCGCCGGTCAGGTAACGCACGCCGAGGCGCAACAGCCAGCCCTGGAACTCGAGATCCTGGCGCACCCCGCCGACCCCCATCGCCTTGCCGTGGCTCTGTGCCGCACGGGCGACGCTCTCGAAGGCGGCGCGCATCCGCGCATGCGCGTATTGTCCGGGAATGCCCATCTCGGTCGACAGGTCCGAGGCGCCGATATGCAGCACATCGATGCCCTCGACCGCGGCAATCGCCTCGGCGTTCGCGACCGCCTCCGGGGTCTCGATCATCGCCATCAGCAGCGTCTGCTCGTTGAGGAGGCGACAAATCTCGGCCTGCGGGAGCGCGGCGTAGCCGAGCCCCGGCCCGCTGCCGAAGGCCGAGCGGTGGCCTTTCGGGGCGTAAAGACAGGCTTCGACGATCGCCCTGGCCTCGGCGGCGTTTTGGACATGCGGCACCATGACGCCCTGCGCGCCGCAATCAAGGATGCGGGTGGCATCGTGCGGATCGTGCGAGGCGACCCGGGCGATCGGCGTGATCCCGAGGCCCAGGGCCGCCACGCATATTCCGGCCGCGCTTTCGAGCGAGGTCGGGTTGTGCTCGAGGTCGATATAGATCGCATCGAAGCCGCACGCCGCCGCAATCATCGCGATATTCGGCGTGCGCAGCTGGTTGACCCCCATGCAGAGCACCAGTTCGCCGGCTTTCAGCATCGCCTTGGCGCGGTTCTCGCCGATCTGTGCGGGCATCGCATTCCTCCCGAAGGGTTACGTGCCGGCGAGCATCCCGCGCCGCGCCCGCGCGCGCAACGCTCCCATGAGCGGCCGCGGCGGTTCAGGCGGCGGCGGTCGCGGCGGTCGTCTTGCCGACGGCGCGATCGTAATCTTCCCACATCAGGCGGCAGATCGCGCCGGGCGTGAAGCGGTAATGGCCGTGCTCGCCGATGATTTCGCCGACCGGCGTGACCTCGGCGGCCGAGCCGGTCAGAAACACCTCTTCGGCCTTCGCCAGCTCCTGCGGCAGGATCGCCCGCTCGACCACCGTCAGGCCGCGCTGGCGCGCCAGCGCGATCACGGTCTGGCGGGTGATGCCGTTCAGAAAGCAGTCGGGGGTCGGCGTATGCAGCTCGCCGTTGATGACCAGAAAAATGTTGGCGCCGGTGCCCTCGGCGAGGCGGCCGCGCCAATCGAGCATCAGCGCATCGTCGCAGCCTTCGGCTTCGGCGATGTGTTTCGACAGCGTGCAGATCATGTAAAGCCCGGCCGCCTTCGCCTGGGTCGGCGCGGTGTCGGGCGCGGGGCGTTTCCACGGCGCCCATTTCATGCGAATCCCCTTGGCGCGCGCCTCGGGCGAGAAATAGGCCGGCCAGTCCCAGGCGGCGATCGCCAGATGGATCCGGCTCGCCTGCGCCGACACCCCCATCTGCTCGGCGCCGCGCCAGGCGATCGGGCGGACATAGCCGTCGACGATATTGTTCGAGCGGATCACCTCCAGGGTCGCCTGGGCCAGCTCGTCCATGCTCGCCGGCACCTCGAAGCCGAGAATCCGCGCCGAGTTGATCAGGCGCTCGTTGTGATCCTCCATGCGGAAGACCTTGCCGCCATAGACCCGCTCGCCCTCGAACACGCAGCTTGCATAATGGAGCCCATGGGTTAGCACGTGCAGCTTGGCTTCACGCCAGGGCACGAGGCGGCCATCATACCAGATGAAGCCGTCGCGATCGTCGAACGGGATCATGGAAAGGGACATCGGGGAATTTCCTTGCGCCGATAGCGTGTCGTTGGCCGCCGGGGCGACGGCGCCGCACCCGGTGCGACCCTTATATCCCATCAGACACCCTGTCGGTACCGAAGGTTGCGGGATCAGTCAACATGTCTGACATAAAATCGCTTGCCAATCCATTGTTTCTGCGCGAGGACGAGTTGCGCCAGGGAATAGAACTGCTGTTCTTCGCCTATCGCGACTTCACGGCCGAGCCCGACGCGATCCTCGCCCGATACGGGTTCGGCCGCGCCCATCATCGGGTCGTTCATTTTGTCGGCCAGCACCCGCAGATGAGCGTCGGCGATCTGCTCGCGATCCTGCGCATCACCAAGCAGAGCCTCAGCCGCGTCCTGGGGCAGCTGGTGCGGCAGGGCTTTATCGTTCAGCGCCCGGGCCTGCGCGACCGGCGCCAGCGGCTGCTGGAATTGACCCCGAAAGGCCGCGAGATCGAGCGGCTGTTGTCGGAGCCGCAGCGGCAGCGCCTGGCCAAAGCCTATCGCGAGGCGGGGGCGCAAGCGGTCGAAGGGTTTCGCAAGGTGTTGATCGGCATCATCGCCGACGAGGGCGATCGCCGCCGCTTCGAGCGCTCCGCATCGATGAAGCGTTAGCTCCGCGGCCGTCGTATAATGCGCGCGTGACAGGCGACCCCGAAAATCACCTCCTTGTCGTCGATGACGATGCGCGGCTGCGCGAGCTGCTGCGCCGCTATCTTGCCGACAACGGCTTTCGGGTGACGCTCGCCGCGGATGCGGCCGAGGCGCGCGCCAACCTCTCGCGCTTTGCCTTCGATCTTGTCGTGCTCGATGTGATGATGCCGGGCGAAAGCGGGCTTGCCCTGACCCGCGCGTTGCGCGGCCGGGTGCCGGTGCTGCTGTTGACCGCGATGGCCGAACCGGAAGACCGCGTCAACGGCCTCGAGCAGGGGGCGGAGGACTATCTGGCCAAACCGTTCGAGCCGCGCGAGCTGGTTCTGCGGATCAACAACATTCTGCAGCGCCGACCGCGGCCGGACATGGCCGCGCGCGAGGTGCGCTTTGGCGGCTACCGTTTCGACCTGGTGCGCGACGAACTGTTTTGCGGCGGCGATCCGGTGCACCTGACCGCGGCCGAGGCCGGGCTGCTGTCGATCCTGGCGCATCGGGCCGGACAGCCGGTGTCGCGCGAGGAATTGTCGCTGTCGGCGGCCATGTGCGGCAATGTGCGCACCGTCGATGTGCAGATGACCCGGCTGCGTCGCAAGATCGAGCGCGATCCGCGCTTCCCGCGCTATCTGCAGACCGTGCGCGGCACCGGCTATGTCCTCAAGCCCGATTGACGCCGATCGCCTGGCGGCCGCCGAGCCGGCCGAGGCCGAGCCGCGTTTCGACATCCGTCCGCACGGCTGGGTCAAGAAGACCCTGCCGCGCACGATGTTCGGGCGCTCGCTGCTGATCGTCGTGATGCCGATCGTGCTGCTGCAGGCGATCGCGACCTGGATCTTCTACGATCGCCACTGGGTGGCGGTGTCGTGGCGGCTGGCGGCCGGGGTGGCGGGCGACGTCGCTCTGATCAGCGAGGCCTTGCGGCGTGCGCCGGCATCGCAGATACCGCCGCTGCTCGCGCGCATGGGGGCGGTGTCCGATCTCGACCTGCGGCTGCGCCGCGGGGCGCGATTGCCGCCGCCGGCTGCCGACAGCGGTACGCTGATCGGAGAGCAGCTGCGCGAGGCGATGCGGGGCCGCATCGCCGCTCCGTTCATCATCGCGGCTCCCAGCGATTTCGCATCGGTGCGGATCCTCGTGCAGCTGCCGCAGGGCGTGCTGCAGGTCGGGGTGCCGAGCAAGCGTCTGTTCAGCCCGACCACATACATCTTCGTGATGTGGATGGTCGGCTCGTCGCTGGTCTTGCTGGCCGTGGCGATCGTCTTTTTGCGCAATCAAGTCAAATCGCTGCGCCGGCTGGCGGCGGCCGCCGACGCCTTCGGCAAGGGGCGGCCGGCGCCGCCCCTGAAGATCGAGGGGGCGCTCGAAGTGCGCCAGGCGGCGGTCGCGTTTTTGCGCATGCGCGACCGCATCCAGCGCCAGATCCGTCAGCGCACCCAAATGCTGGCCGGCGTCTCGCACGATCTGCGCACGCCGTTGACGCGGATGAAGCTTGCTCTGGCCCTGCTGGGCGAGGATGCCGTCGTCGCCGAACTCAAATCCGACGTTGCCGAAATGGCGCATATGGTCGACGGCTATCTCGATTTCGTGCGCGGCGAAGGCGACGAGACGCCGGTTGAGACCGATGTGGCGCTGCTGCTGGAAGAGGTCGCCGCGACGGCGCGGCGCGAGGGAACGCCGTTATCGCTGAGCCTGCCGCCCGAATATGTGATGCCGCTGCGGCCGAACGCCTTGAAGCGGTGCCTCGGCAATCTGATCGGCAACGCCCGCCGCCATGGCAGCCGGGTATGGCTTGGCGGCGTCGCGGCCGCGGACGGGATCGATATCCTGATCGATGACGACGGCCCCGGTATCCCGCCGGCCGACCGCGAGCGGGTGTTCCGCCCGTTCATCCGCCTCGATACCGCCCGCAGCCCCGCGACCGGCGGCATCGGGCTGGGCCTGACAATCGCGCGCGACGTGGCGCGCAGCCACGGCGGCGAGGTGTATCTCGAAGATTCGCCCCATGGCGGCTTGCGCGCCCGCGTGCACCTGCCGCGCTGAACGGGGGACCGCAGGTTTCCGCCGCCGGTGCGGCGCGCTATAGTGGGACCGCGCGGGACCGCGCGGGTCCCGCAATCGGTTTCGGGAGGAAGGAGATGGACGGGATTGGCGTCGAGCTCGACTGTCTTGCCGGTGTTCGCGTCGTCGATTTCACGCAGTTCGAGGCCGGACCCTCCTGCACCGAGGCGCTCGCCTGGCTGGGCGCCGAGGTGGTCAAGATCGAGAACCCGAGGACCGGAGATCCCGGCCGCCGGCTGCAGCCCGGCAAGCCCGACGACGATCCCTGGTATTTTCATCAGTTCAACGCCAACAAGAAGTCGCTGACCTTGAACCTGAAGGCGCCGCGCGGCCTGGAGATCGCCAAGGAGCTGTTGAAGAAGGCGGACATCTGCGTCGAGAACATGGCGCCGGGAACGATCGAGCGCCTGGGCCTCGGCTGGGACGTGGTCAGCGCCCTCAATCCGCGCATCATCTATTGTCAGGTCAAGGGGTTCGGCGAAGGCAGCCCGTATCAGAACAACCTCGCCTTCGACATGATCGCACAGGCCGCCGGCGGTCCGATGAGCGTGACCGGCGAGCCGGGTCGCCCGCCGGTCAAGCCGGGCCCGTCCTTTGGCGATACCGGCACCGGCATGCTGATGGCGGTCAGCATCCTGGGCGCGCTTTATCAGCGCGACCGCACCGGCAAGGGCAGACGCCTGCAGGTGGCGATGCAGGACGCGATGATCCATTACATGCGCGTGCCGTTCTCGCGACAGGCGAAGTCGGGCCGCCCGGTCGAGCGCGCCGGCGCCAAGATTGCCGGCGCGCCGCCGCCCTGCAATGTCTATCCGTGCAAGCCCGGCGGCCCCAACGACTATGTCTATGTGTTCACCAGCCGCGCCAATCCGGAGCACTGGACGCGTCTGCTGAAGGTCATCGGCCGCGAGGATCTGATCGGCGATCCGCGCTTCGACACGATGGCGGCGCGCGCCGAGCGCGAGGCCGAGGTCGACGAGATCATCGCCCACTGGACGCGGCAACATACCAAGGAAGAGGCGATGCGGCTAATCGGCGATGCCGGCGTGCCGGCCGGGGCGGTCTTCGACACGATGGAGCTCTATAACGATCCGAGCCTGGAACGGCGGGGCATCATGCAATGGGTCGAGCATCCGACCAGCGGCCGCTACAAGATCCCGGCCTGGCCGGTGCGCTTTGACGGCTCTCCGCCGCGGGTCGGACCCTCGCCGCTGCTGGGCCAGCACAACGCCGAGGTGCTGGGCGAATGGCTCGGCATCGGTCGGGCCGAGGTCGCGGCGCTGAAGGCCGAAGGCATCATCTGAGGTCTGCGTTTCATTCCCTAAGCAGCGAGGAGTTCGCGATGAAGCTCTACTACGCCCCGGGCGCCTGCTCGATCGGCATCCATGTGCTGCTCGAGGAGATCGGCAAGCCCTATCAATTGGAGCTTGTCGACCTGCGGGGCGGGGCGCAATTCAAACCGCCCTTTGTCGCTCTGAACCCGAAATCGAAGGTCCCGACGCTCGAGCGCGATGACGGCTCGATCCTGACCGAGTTCCCGGTCATCGCCTACTGGCTGGCGCGGCAGAACCCGCAGGCGAACCTGATCCCCGGGGACGAGGAGACGATGATCCGGGCGGCGGAGGCGATGGAGTACGTGGTCGGCACGATGCACGCTCAGGGTTTTGCCCGCCTGTTCCGCAGCGAGCGCTTTGCGCCCTCGCCCTCCGATCACGAGGCGGTCAAGGCGGCCGGCCGCGACATCGTCGAGAAGGGCTTCGCCCTGCTCGACAAGGCGCTCGCCGGCAAGAGCTATCTCGGCGGCCATGCGCTCTCGATCGCCGATGCCGCGCTGTTTTATGTCGAGTTCTGGGCGACGAAGCGGCTCGGCATGAGCTTACCGGCGAATTGTGCCGCGCATTTCGAGCGCATGACGGCCCGTCCGGCGGTGCAGCGGGTGCTGCATCAGGAAGGGGTGGCCTGATTTCGGGCTGCCCTTCGCGATCCCGCCGCCCCCTCTCGCCCTCGCGGGGAGGGTCGCGGCGCGGCCGCGGGATCGGGGGCAAGGACAAGCATCAAGGGAGCAAGACATGGACGGAAACGCCGTAGAGCCGAATTGCCTGACCGGCATCCGGGTCCTCGATCTGACGCAATTCGAAGCCGGCACCAGCTGCACCGAGGCGCTCGCCTGGATGGGTGCCGAGGTCGTCAAGGTGGAGAATCCAAAAGGGGGCGAGGCCGGCCGGACCGGCTTCCCGGACCCCTATTACTTCATGATGTACAACGCCAATAAAAAATCGATCACCGTCAATCTCAAATCCGAGCGCGGATTGGCGCTGGTCAAGGACATGGCGCGCCGCGCCGACGTCTTTACCGAGAACTTCGCGCCGGGCGCGATCGAGCGGCTCGGCCTCGGCTATGACGTCGTCAGCGCCCTCAACCCCCGCATCATCTATGCCCAGGTCAAGGGCTTCGGCGACGGCAGCCCGTATGCATCCGGCCTTGCCTTCGACCCGATCGCGCAAGCCTGCGGCGGCGCTATGAGCATTACCGGCGAGCCCGGCGGCAGGCCGATCAAACCCGGGCCGACGATCGGCGATACCGGCACCGGCATGCTGCTCGCCTTCAGCATTGTCAGCGCGCTGTTCCAGCGCACGCAAACCGGCCGGGGGCGGCGGCTGCAGGTGGCGATGCAGGATGCGGTCATGCATTACAGCCGGGGCATGTTCATCAGCCAAGCGCGGCTTGGCCGGGCGGCGCCGCGCCGGCCGGCCGCCAATAACGCGCCGGCGGGCATCTATCCCTGCAAGCCCGGCGGCCCGAACGACTACGTCTACCTGCTGACCAGCCGCGCCAATCCCGAGCATTGGCCACGTCTGTTGAAACTGATCGGGCGCGAAGATCTGATCGGCGACCCGCGCTACGACACCGCCGCCGCCCGCGTCGCGCACGAGGCCGAGGTCGATGAACTCATCGCCCAATGGACGCGCCAGCGCACCAAGCAGGAAGCGATGGCGCAGATCAGCGCCGCCGGCGTGCCGGCCGGCGCGGTCTTCGATTCGATGGAGCTGACGAGCGAGCCGAGCTTCGCCCGGCGCGGCATTCTGCAAACCATGCACCACGGCGAGTGGAAGATGACGATGCCGAGCTGGCCGGTACGCTTTGACGGTGCCCCGCCGCCGGTCAAACCGGCGCCGCTGCTGGGCGAGCATACCGAGGAGGTGCTCGGCGAGTGGCTCGGTATCAGCGGGGAAGAGGTCGCGGCTCTGAAAAGGGAGGGGACCCTCTGAGCCGGCCGCTCCCCGTTCGGCCGAGCGGGGCGGAGGGGGAACCCCGCGCGGACGGGGCGGCCGCTTGCGCGCGGGCGGCGTTCGCGGCGGTCAGCCGACGAGGTCGCGCGGCAATGCCGATGGCAAGATCCCGCGCCCCAATTCTTCCGCGGCCGCGCCGGCCGGCCCGGTCAGGCGGCCGCCAAAGCGCGCCGCGAAAGCCTCCGCTTCGCTCGTCCTTGGGAACTCGATGCGCACGAGAACGCCGCCCTCGACGTCATGGGAGGTGAACGCCGAAGGCTCGACGCGATGCTCGTCGAGCCACATCCGCATCATCGCCATGAGATCGGAAAGTTCTTGGCGGGAAAGGCGGATTTCGACCCTGCGCATGACCGCACTCGCTTTCGGCCGGAGCCGGGATCGCTCCGGCGCCAGCCAGCATACCACGATCGGCGGCGCGACCGGTAATCCCGTTTCGGCTGCCCGCAAATCGCCGCGGCGGCCTATTCCTGCGGATAGCGCCAGGGCTTCTCGGGCTGCGCGGCCTCCTCGTCGATCGTCCATTGCGGCAGGGCAAGGCCGGGTGCGACATCGCTGAACACCATCCGTACCCGGGTGCCGATGCCGACGCGACGGACGAGATCGGGCGGAGCGAGCCTGCCGTCGGCCGTGCACAGATTGCCGACGACGCGCAGGGCCTCGTGCTCGCTCGGTTTGCCTCTCTGCGTGTCAAGCTCGACGAGCAGCACAAGATAGGGCGTGTAATCGCGGAAGGCCGGCTGGATCGCGTGGTGCACCTCGGTATAGGAATAGACGGCGCCCTTGCCCTCGACCCGGCTCCAGCGCCACTCGGGGTGCATGCACCACGGACACGCCGTTGTCGGCGGGTAGCGCAGCAGGCCGCACGCGCTGCACGCCTGCAGATGGAAATCATGGGCGGCGCAATAGCGGAAATATTCGCGGTTCTCGACATCGAGATCGTCGATGCCAAGCGGCATGCCGAGATAATCGGCACGGATCGCCATGATCGTCCTCCTTATGCGCGGCGCAGAACCATGGCCGAGCCGGTAGCCGGGTTGGCCCAGCCGAGATTGGCCGCAAGCTCGGCGCCGCGCACCTGGCGGCAGCCGCCCTCGCGATAGTCGTAGGTGTGCCGCCGCCGACCGTCGGCGCCCACGGGACAGGAATCGTCGGCGTCGTGGCGCAGCTGGCGGACATTCTCGATGACCATGTTCATGCCGTGGGTGTAGCCCTCGCACAAATGGCCGCCGCTTGTATTGTTGGGCCGCCGTCCGCCGAGGCGGATCGTGCCGTCGCTGACGTAATGGCCGCCCTCGCCCTTCTTGCAGAAACCGTAGTCTTCAAGCTGCAGCATCGTCGTGAAAGTGAAGGCATCGTAGGAGCCGGTCAGGTCGATGTCTTCGGGCCCGACGCCGGCATTGGGCCATAAGATCTCCTTTGCATAATGCCCGGCGACCGTCGCAATCGGCCCCGCCTGGTAATGCATGTCGGCGCGCGGCTTGGTGCAGCGGCCGACCACGCCGCGGATCAGCACCGGGTGATGGCGGCAGTCGCGCGCCCGTTCGGCCGAAGTGACGATGATCGCGGTGCCGTTGTCGGTCTCAACGCAGCAATCGAGCAGGTGCAGCGGCTTGCAGATGAAGCGGCTGTTCAGCACGTCTTCGACCGTGTAGCGCCGCTTGTAATAGGCCTTCGGATTGTTCGAGGCGTGCTCGCTGTGGATCGCCTTGACCGCCGCGACCTGCTCCGGGCGGGTGCCGTATTCGTACATGTGCCGCATGAAGGTCGGCGCGAACATCTGCCCGGCACTCTGCCAGCCATAGGCGCGGCTGTGCAGCATGTCGCCGACGATCGGGGCGGCCGCGCGCACCCCGGTACCGCCGATGCGCACCTGCGAATAGCCGTTCATCGCGCGAAAGATCGCGACGGTCTTGCACATGCCGGCCTCGATCGCCCCGATCGCAATGCCGATCAGCGCCTCGGTCGATGAGCCGCCGCCGAACACGTCCATGAAGAAGTTGAGGCGGATGCCGAGATCGCCGGCGATGAAGGTTGCAAAGGTCGAGTCGCCCGACTGGTACGACAGCATCCCATCGATGTCGCGCGGCGTCAGCCCGGCATCGAGGATGGCATTGCGCACGGCCCAGGTGCCGAGCGCGCGCGTCGATCTGCCCGAACCGCGGGTATAGGTCGTCTCGCCGACCCCGACGATCGCATACTTGTCGCGCAGATATTTGGGAGTGGTGGCGTCCACTTCTTGTCGCGGCAGCGGCACGATCTACCCTCCTGCGATGGGTTGCCCTCCCCCCGCCGGCGGGAAGAGGACCGGAAATGAAAGGCTGTCGTTCCTACCACAACCGATAGAATTTCAGTGCGGTGTTGTAGAACATCGCGTTCTTCTCGTCGGCCGAATAAGGCTCGGCAAGACGCTTGAAGGCGTTCCACAGCACCGGATAGCTGCACATCCCCTTGTCGACCGGGAAATTGCTTTCGAACATGGCGCGTTCGGGGCCGAAGGCCGCAATGCAGGTTTCGATATAAGGCCGCCAGGCTTCCGCCAGCTCCGCCGAGGAGGGCGGCAGTTCGCGTTCCGGAAAGTCGAAACCGCCGAGGCGCATGCCAAGGCCGCCCAGCTTGACATAGACGTTCGGGAATTGGCCGAGCTTCTGGATCTGCGTGCTCCATTCGGCAAAGCCTTCCTGGCGCTTGCCGGCATAGGGACCGATCGCGAGCGGGCCGCCGACGTGATTGAGCACGATCTTGGTCTCGGGGAAGGCGCGCGCGAGATCGACGAGGTCGCCCAGTTGCGTGTGGAACATCCAGGCCTCGAACGACAGGTTGAGCGGCGCCAGCGCGGCGAAGCCCTCGCGCCAATTGCGGTCGCGCAACAGCCCTTCGGGCGCCCCGGAGGTGAAGATCCGCAGGCTCGGATCGGCATGCCAGGTCGAGCCGTTGCGGATGCCGCGGAAGCGGCCGCCCGAGGCGATGATGTGCTGCTCAAGCACGCCCTTGGCGCGGCTGCCGATGCGCAGATCGACATTGCCGACGATGCCGGCGCAGGCGCGCACGGCGCCGTATTTGCCGCTCTCGCTCATCGCCGCAACGCCGGCGACGAACTCGGTCTCCCCCAGCGAGCGCAATTCGGGCGGTCCCTCGGCGCGGTACATCTCGCGGCATTCGAGAAAAACCGTGGCGCGGATGTTGTGCCCGCTCGAGAGGTCTTCGAGCAGATCATGGAACAGGTAGCGATTGCCCGGCCGGTCCCACAGGTGGTGGTGCGGATCGATGATCGGACGCTCGGGCTCGATGATCTCCTCGCGGCGCTTGTCGAGCCAATCCTTGCGGATCGGAAGATGGCGGCTGGGCGCGGCGGGCGCGGTTTCGGCGGGCATTCTCTATTCCCCTGTCGATGGCGTGCAGCCCCTAACTGTGCCCCGGCGCGGCGGCGATGCCAATTGTTTTGATCGCGGGCCGGCTATGGCGAAGCCGCCGATTTCGGGAAATATCCGGGGGTTGTAGCGCAATAACGGGAGCCGCAATGGCGCAACGCAACTGGAACGACATGCGCGAACTGGCCGGGGAGGCGCGCGCTCTGACGCCGGGGCTCGCCGCACGCGCCCCGGCGGCAGCCAAAGATCGCCCGCGGACGGGGATTTGCGCGAGAATGACGACAAGGCGGGCCGCGGGCCGGATGTGCGGCACACCGACCCGAAAACCGCTTTAAAGCCCTCGCAAACCTTTCCGTCGAGATCAGGCGAGGTCGAAGCGATCGAGGTTCATCACCTTGGTCCACGCCGCCACGAAGTCCTTCACGAACTTCCCCTGCGAGTCCGCGCAGGCATAGACTTCCGCAAGGGCGCGCAGCTGCGAGTGCGAACCGAAGATCAAATCGACACGGGTGCCGGTCCATTTGAGCTCGTTCGTCTTCCGGTCACGCCCCTCGTACACGCCTTCGCAGCCCGGGGACGGCCGCCACTCCGTGCCCATGTCAAGCAGGTTGACGAAGAAGTCGTTCGTCAGCGTCCCCGGCCGTTTGGTGAAGACGCCGTGCGGAGACCCCCCGGCATTTGCGCCGAGAACGCGCAGGCCGCCGATCAGGACCGTCATCTCGGGCGCCGTCAAGGTCAGCAATTGCGCCCGATCCACCAACAGCTCCTCGGCGGACCTGCGCTGCTCGCCGCGGATATAGTTGCGGAAACCGTCGGCGGTCGGTTCGAGCGGCGCGAAGGAGTCCACGTCGGTTTGCTCCTGCGAGGCATCCATGCGTCCCGGCGTGAAGGGCACCCTTACCTCCTGCCCGGCGGCCCGCGCCGCTTTTTCGACGGCCGCGCAGCCGCCAAGAACGATCAGGTCGGCAAGCGAAACTCTCTTGCCGTCGCTCTGGGAAGCGTTGAAGGCCTTCTGGATCTCTTCGAGCGTCCGCAGCACCTGCGCCAGTTGGGCCGGTTGATTGACATCCCAGTCCTTCTGCGGCGCGAGGCGAATGCGCGCGCCGTTCGCGCCGCCGCGCTTATCGGAGCCGCGGAACGTCGACGCCGACGCCCAAGCCGTCGAGACCAGCTGGGACACGGACAGGCCGGAGGCGAGGATTGTCGCCTTCAGGGCGGCGATGTCCTCTGCCGCGATCAGCGGATGATCCACGGCGGGGATCGGATCCTGCCAAATCAGCGTCTCCTTTGGGACGAGCGGCCCGAGATAACGCACCTTCGGGCCCATGTCGCGGTGCGTCAGCTTGAACCATGCGCGGGCGAACGCGTCTGCGAACTGCTCCGGATGCTCGTAGAAGCGCCTCGAGATCTTTTCGTAGACCGGATCGACCCGCAGCGAGAGGTCCGTGACCAGCATGGTCGGCACGTGACGCTTCGACGGGTTGTAGGGGTCCGGAATCGTCGCGGCGGCTTCTTTTGCCTTGAACTGCCAAGCGCCGGCCGGGCTCTTCGTCAGCTCCCATTCGTGGTTGAACAGGTTCTCGAAGTAATGGTTACTCCACTGCGTCGGCGTCTGGGACCAGATGACTTCCGGGCCGCCGGTGATCGCATCAGGGCCTTTGCCGGTGCCGAACCTGCTCTTCCAGCCGAGGCCCTGCTCCTCGATGGGAGCGGCTTCCGGCTCCGGGCCCACCAGTGTCGGATCGCCGGCGCCATGGGTCTTGCCGAAGGTGTGGCCGCCAGCGATCAGCGCGACCGTTTCTTCGTCGTTCATCGCCATGCGGCGAAACGTTTCGCGGATATCCCTGGCCGCCGCGAGAGGATCCGGCTTGCCGTTCGGCCCTTCCGGATTGACGTAGATCAAACCCATCTGCACGGCGGCGAGAGGGTTTTGCAGCTCGCGGTCGCCGCTATAGCGCTCGTCCGCCAGCCACTTGCCTTCGGGGCCCCAGTAGATGGACTCGTCGGGCTCCCAAACATCCTCACGCCCGCCGCCGAAACCGAACGTCTTGAAGCCCATCGATTCGAGGGCGACGTTGCCGGCGAGAATCATCAGGTCGGCCCACGAGATTTTTCGGCCGTATTTCTGCTTGATCGGCCATAAGAGCCGGCGCGCCTTGTCGAGGTTCGCGTTGTCCGGCCAGCTGTTGACCGGCGCGAAGCGTTGTTGGCCGGCGCCGGCGCCGCCGCGGCCGTCGCCGATGCGGTAGGTGCCTGCAAGATGCCACGCCATCCGAATGAACAGCCCCCCGTAGTGGCCAAAGTCGGCCGGCCACCAATCCTGCGAATCCGTCATCAAAGCGTGCAGGTCCTCGATCACGGCATTCAGGTCGAGGCTGTTGAATTCCTTGGCGTAATCGAACCCTGGCCCCATCGGATTGGAGAGAGGGGAGTGCTGGTGGAGAACCTGAAGGTTCAACTGGTTCGGCCACCAGTCACGGTTTGTGAGGGGGCGGGTCCCGCCGGTAAACGGGCACTTGCTTTCGCTCGCCATGGCTTCTCCGATCGTTGGTCGCTGTTCCGCCCTGGGGCGGCGCCGGCGCGGAAGGTCCGGCCGCAATCGCTCCCCCATATGCTCTCGGAGGCGCGCGCCTGTCAATAAATTAGAATTCTTCTAAATTATATAAATGGTTGTGTGTCGCTGCCAGCCTGATGACGACGTCGACGCGCTCGACGATCGTTCCGCAGCGCCAATTTCGTGCAGGCGCCGGGCTCGCGAATATGCATAGATAGGCGCTCCGGAGCGCCCGCGATGCCCGACGCCGAACCCTGTCGCGCCCTCGCAGGGATCAGCGGGCATACGGCGGCCGACCCTGCGCGCCCTCGCCCGCCCCTATAGCGTCCATCAATTCGGCTGGAGCCTCCTCGCCGTCCTGGTCGTCGCAAAGGCGGGTTTTGCCGCAGACCGGCGGTCTGGTCGCCGGTCTGTTGTGGGCTGCCATCAGCCTCTCGGGCGGGTTCGGCGCTCTCTGCGCGTGGCGGGGATCATGGGGGCTCGGCATGCTCGCGACCGCCTTTGCGCTATGGCCCGTGGCCGCCGAACTCGGCCGGGGCGGACTGGTCGTCGGCCTGTTCGCAGCGCCCGCTCTCGCCGCGCGCTGGCCGCCGCGAGTCGCTTGATCCCCGCAGAAGAGGCGGCCCCGGCGACTTGACGCGCCGCTGCGAGGACTATGAACGGCGCTCCTGCGGCGCTGAGAAGAGTGTGTGAGACCTCCAGGCCGGATCTTCAATTTGTCGATTTCGGCACGAAGCGAACACCGGGCAATCTCTCGAAATGCCGGTCGCAGATCAGGAGGTCGGCACCGTATGTTTGGGCGGTCGCATAGACGATGGCGTCTGCCGTTGCAAGCTTTTGCCGGGCGCAAAGATCGGCCGCCGACAGCGCGACGGCCGTGTCGAGATCGGCGACGATGCAAGTCTGAGTGAAGGCGAGCACTTGATCGGCCTTGTCTTCGCCGACCTCCCGCGTCAGCCACTTCGCCAATTCGAGCTGCACGATGGTTGGCACAAGCCATTCCGCACGCCCGGGGAGTTCACGGGCCAAATCCATCCCGATGGGCGAGCCGATCAGCCACTCGATCCACGCTGAGGTGTCGACGAGTCGCATCAGACGCGGTCCGTGCGCTCTCGATAGCCCTCTGGCTTAGCGCCCCGCGCCAGACCGGCAAGGTCCTCCGGTTTCGGGACGGGCACGAGCAGCACGCCCTCGCCCTTGGGAATGAATGCGAACTCCTGTCCCGCCTGCCAGCGCCTTGCGGTCCGGATGGCCTTCGGAATGGAAAGTTGAAACTTGGCCGAAAGCCTCGCGGTGTTCTTAGTACGCATTACGATCCTCCAATCGATCATTAGATTGTAAGACATTAATGCAAATCGAGAAATCCGAACTGCGCCCGGTCGCTTGCCATCGATGCTCGATCCGCCCGCCGGTCAATTTCGCGCATGCGTCGGGCTCGCGAATATGCATAGATAGGCGCTCCGGAGCCCCCGCGATGCCCGACGCCGAACCCTGCCACTTGTCCGCCACGACGCTCGTCCGCCTGATCGCGGACGGGGCGTTGACCGCCGAGGCCGTGATCGCAAGCTGCCTCGAACGCATTGCCGCGCGCGAGCCGGTCGTGCGCGCCTGGAACCATCTTGCCGGCGAGGCGGCGCTGGCCGCGGCCCGCGCGCGCGACCGCTCGGGAAGGCGAAGCCTGCTCAACGGCGTCCCGTTCGCTCTCAAGGACATCTTCGACACCGCCGATCAGCCGACCGGCTACGGCTCGCCGATCTACTGGGGCGCACGGCCCGCCGCCGACGCGGCCGCCGCGGCGCTGCCGCGCGCGGCGGGCGGCATTCTGCTCGGCAAGACGGTGACGACCGAATTCGCCAATCGCCATCCCGGCCCGACGACCAACCCGCACAACCCGGCGCACACGCCGGGCGGCTCGTCGAGCGGCTCGGCGGCGGCGGTCGCCGATTTCCACGTGCCGCTGGCGATCGGCACGCAGACCGGCGGCTCGGTGATCCGCCCGGCCGCTTTTTGCGGCATCGTCGGCTTCAAGCCGAGCTTCGGCTTGTTTGCGGTGGCCGGCATGCGGATCAACACCGAGAGCCTCGACACGGTCGGCATTATGGCGCGCGATGTCGCCGACATCGCGCTGTTCCGCGCCGCGATGATGGCGATTCCCTACGCCCCGCCCTCCATGCCGCAGACGGCGCCGCGCCTCGGGCTGTGCCGCGGGCCGCACTGGGATGAGGCGCAGCCCGAAGGGCGGGAGGTATTCGAAGCGGCGGCGCGCCGCCTCGCCGCGGCCGGCGCCCGCCTGATCGAGGCCGAATTGCCGCCCGCCTGCGCCGCGGCCGACGCGGTGCAGCAGCGCCTCTCCGCCTTCGAGGCGCCGCGCGTGCACATGCCCGAACTGTTCCGCCACGAGCCGCTGTTGAGCCCGGCCCTGCGCGAGGGCAAAATCGCCGCCGGCCGCGGGCTTGCTTATGACGTCTTCCGCCGCGACCTCGAGGAGGCCGAGCGGATGCGGCGGGCGGCGCAGGAATGGGCCTCCGGCTTTGATGCAATCCTGACATTGCCGGCGCCGGGGCAGGCGCCGCGCGGCCTCGGCGATACCGGCTCGGCGATGTTCAATGCGATCTGGACGCTCTTTTATATGCCGTGTCTGACCCTTCCGGCCGGGCGGGGTCCGGACGGATTGCCGGTCGGCATCCAGCTCGTCGGCCGACGCCACGACGACGCGCGCCTGATCGATGCCGCGCTGTGGGTCGAGCGATATCTGGGAGAGGGGCGATGATCGCGGCCGAGCGCCTGTCGGCGCGGGAGGCGCTGGCGCGCTTGGCCGCCGGCACGCTCTCGGCGGAAGCGCTCGTCGGCGCCTGTCTTGAGCGGGCGCAGGCGAGAGCCGCGCTCCAGGCCTGGGCCTTTCTCGATCCGCAGCAGGCGCTCTCGCAGGCGCGCGCCGTCGATCGCGCCGGCCGGCCGGGTCTGCTGAAAGGCGTGCCGGTCGGGGTCAAGGACATCATCGACACGGTCGATATGCCGACCGAACACGGCTCGCCGATCTATCGCGGCAACCGGCCCTACGCCGACGCCGCCTGCGTGGCGCTGATCCGGGCCGCGAGCGGGGTCGTGTTCGGCAAGACGGTGACGACCGAGTTCGCCAACCGCCATCCCGGCCCGACGACCAACCCGCACAACCCGGCGCACACGCCGGGCGGCTCGTCGAGCGGCTCGGCGGCGGCGGTCGCCGATTTCCACGTGCCGCTGGCGATCGGCACGCAGACCGGCGGCTCGGTGATCCGCCCGGCCGCTTTTTGCGGCGTCATCGGCTACAAGCCCTCCTTCGGCGATTTCTGCCGGGTCGGCGTCAAGATGCAGTCGCACACGCTCGACACGCTCGGCATCATCGCCCGCAGCCTCGAAGACGTGGCGCTGTTGCGCGCCGTTCTGCTCGCCCAGCAGGCGCCCGATCCGGTCGCCCGCGACAGCGCCGCGCCGCGCATCGGCTTCTGCCGCACCCCGGCCTGGGACGAGGCCGAGCCGGCGACGCAGGCGCTGCTGCAGAACACGGCCGCGCGCCTTGCCGCGGCCGGCGCGAGGGTGCGCGAGACGGCGTTGCCGCCGCCTTTCGACACGATCCTCGAGACCCATGCGCGGATCTTCTATTTCGAGGCGGCGCGCAACTACGCCTATGAATACGAGGCGCACCGCGAGCAGCTCAGCGCGGTCTTGCGCGAGACGGTGCTCGAGCCCGGCCGCGCGCTGCCGCTTGCCGCCTATATCGAGGCGGTCGAGACCGCCGAGGCCTACCGCCGCCATCTCGACGATCTCTTTGGCGAGTTCGATCTGCTGCTGGCGCCGAGCGCGGCCGGCGAGGCGCCGCCGGGGCTGGGCTCGACCGGCAGCGCGCGCTTCAACGGCTTGTGGACGCTCGCCGGGACGCCGTGCCTGACCCTGCCGGCCGGCACCGGCCCGCGCGGCCTGCCGCTCGGCGTCCAGCTCGTCGGCCGGCGCGGCCGCGATCGGGCGCTGCTCGACGCCGCCGCCTGGGTCGCGGCGCGCCTGTAGCCGTTATTGTTACCGCTGCGAGGAGGAAACGATGATTTACGAGTTGCGCATCTATCACTGCGTGCCCGGGCGGCTGCCCGACCTCGTCAAACGCTTTGACACGCTGACCCTCAGATTGTGGGACAAGCACGGCATCCGCCAGGCCGGCTTCTGGACCGTGCAGATCGGCAGCTCGAACCAGGACCTCTATTACATGCTGAAATGGGAATCGCTCGATGAGCGGGCCCGGAAGTTTGCCGCCTTCCAGGCCGATCCCGAATGGATTGCCGGCCGCGCCGAGACCGAAAAGAACGGCCCGATCGTCGCCTCGATCACCAATACGATCCTGCAGCCGACCAGCTTCTCGGCGGTGCAATAGCCCTTTCCGGTCCCGCCCTGGCAAAAAGGAACGCCATGCTCTACGAACTGCGCGTCTATCACTGCGTGCCCGGCCGTCTGCCCGATCTGTTGCAGCGGTTCGAGAGGATCACGCTCGGCATCTGGAAACGGCACGGCATCGAGCAGGCCGGCTTCTGGACCGTGCAGATCGGCCATTCGAACCAGGATCTCTATTACCTGCTGAAATGGGATTCGCTGGCCGAGCGCGAGCGCAAATGGAACGCCTTCCAGGCCGATCCCGAATGGATTGAAAAGCGGGCCGAGACCGAGAGAAACGGACCGATCGTCGCCGCGGTCGAGAACAGCATCCTGCAGCCGACCAGCTTCTCGGCCGTCAAATAGCCCTCTCCGCCCGGGGATGCGGAGAGCCTCTCTCGCCGGTGGGGCAATGAGGAAACCGGAAGGAGCGGCGCCGCGATCTTATTGCCTCACCATCTTTGCGATCTATGCCTTGAACAATCTGGGAAGATCCGACCAGCACGAATCGTAATCGCGCTGTAAGGCCGGGGTTTCGAGGGCAAAGCGGGTCGGGCGGATCGGGAAGCGCGTTTCGAACATGAAGGCGAGCGTGTCCTCGATCTTGCGCGGCACCAGTTCCTCGGCGCTCGCGCGCTCGAACGTCGCCCTGTCCGGACCGTGCCCGGCCATGCAATTGTGCAATGAGGCGCCGCCCGGCATGAAGCCCGCCGCCTTGGCGTCGTAGGTGCCGTGGACGAGGCCCATAAATTCGCTCATCACATTGCGGTGGAACCAGGGCGGTCGGAAGGTGTGCTCTGCGACCGTCCAGCGCGGCGGAAAGATCACGAAGTCGCAATTGGCGGTGCCGGGAACCTCGCTCGGGCTCGTCAGCACGGTGAAGATCGACGGGTCGGGATGATCGAAGCTGACCGTGCCGATCGCGTTGAAGCGCGCGAGATCGTATTTGTAAGGGGCGTAATTGCCGTGCCAGGCGACGACATCGAGCGGTGAATGGTCGAATTCGGCCGCCCACAGATTGCCTTCGAATTTGACGACGACCTGATGCGGCTCCTCGCAATCCTCAAAGGCGGCCACCGGGGTCTCGAAATCGCGGGGATTGGCAAGCCCGTTGGCGCCGATCGGGCCCAATTCGGGAAGGCGGAACAGCGCCCCGTAATTCTCGCAAACATAACCGCGGGCCCGGCCGTCGGGCAGGGCGACGCGGAATTTGACGCCGCGCGGCACGACCGCGATCTCGCCGGGGCCGATCTCGACGAGGCCGAATTCGGTCGCCAGCGACAGCCGCCCCGTTTGCGGCACGAGCAGCAGTTCGCCGTCGGCATCGGCAAACAGGCGCCGCTCCATCGACTTGGAAGCGCGATAGATATGGACGGCCACGCCCGCGCGCAGGCTCAGATCGCCGTTGCCGCCCATCGTCGCTAGCCCGTCGATGAAGTCGCTCGGGACATCCGGAAAGGGGAGCGGATCCCAGCGCAGCCGGTTCGGCGGCGGCGGCACCTCGGCAAACGGCGTGCTGCGGATCAGGCCGTTGTCGAGGCGGCGGAACGGCGGGTGCATCGCCGAGGGGCGGATGCGATAGAGCCAGGAACGGCGGTTCTCCCGGCGCGGCGCGGTAAACGGCGTGCCCGAGATCTGCTCGGTGTAAAGGCCGTGCGGCGGCCTTTGCGGCGCGTTCTGGCCGTGCGGCAGGGTTCCGGGCAGGGCCTCGCTTGCGTGCTCATTGCCGAAGCCCGACAGGTAGCGCGCGCTGGTCATCGCAATCTCCGCCCGTTTCCGGCCTCATCCCGGTTCGGCCGGGATGATCGTCTTTTCCTCGACGATAAAGGTTTTGATCCGGCCGATGAACAGGGCGCCGTCGGCGAACAGGCGCCGGGCTTCGGGCGAGGCATGGGCGCGTTCCATCGCGGCATGGCCGTCGAACCACAATTCGGCGATGCCGTCGACCGCGATCTCGGCGGTCGGAATGTCGGGCCGGGTCGGCTCGGCGCGGATGTGCGACTGCACATACCGGCGCAGCCCGGGAACGGCACGGGCCAGCGGCGCATGCACTTCGACCCAGTGTCGGAGGAACTCCTCGTGCGAGAGCTCCGCCTTGCGCGTCAATAGCGAGATGGTCTTGATCATCAGCGCCTCCTCTCGGACGCCCTTCGAGGCAATGCCGGAAAAGCGCGGGCCGAAGGGCGGCCTCCCCGCGCAATGGCCGCGGGCCGCCCGGCCGGCTAGCCGTGACTTGAAGGGGCGGGCTGGGGGATGAAGATCCGATTGGCCAGACGCTTCTGCGCCGGCGAGAACGACGCATAAAGCCGCGCAAACGGTCCGATCAGCTTGCGCAATCCCTCGGCCTGGGCGGCGGCGAGCTGCTGCGAGAAGCGCAGATTGTCGAGAGCGTTCGTGCCGGCGCTCGCCGGCCGCCTCTGGACCAGCGAGCGTATCGTCGCCTCGTTGCTGCGCATGACCTCGGCGAAGGCGTCGAAAGCGGCCTCCTGCGCGGGGGTGATGTGCAGCATCTGATGGAGCTGGCGGATGCGCGGCTCCATCGGGCTGGCGGCCGACGGCGGGTTTTGCGCCGCCGCCGGCAAGGGGACGGCGGCCGGAACGAGCAGGGCGCCCAGCAGCAACAGGCCGGCGCGGCTCGCGCGAAGGATCGGATCGGTCATGGTTCTCGTTCTCGCCTCGAGTGTGGTTGCCGCAATCAAACGACCGCCGCCGGTTCTCATTCCATAGGCACGGGAGCGGTCCGCATTTTGTTCGGTCCGGCTCGTGCCTAGACTTCGAAAAAGACGGTCTCGCCCTTCCCCTGCAGGACGATGTCGAAATGATAGGTCGGCGGATCGGCGTCGTTTACGCGCTGCGCGAGGAGCGTTTGCCGAAGGGCCGGGTCGGCGATCGCGGACAGCACCGGATCCGTCTCGTTTGTCGGCTCGTCGGCGAAGTAGATCCGGGTCACGAGCTGCCGCAACAGCCCGCGCGCGAAGATCGCCACCGCGATGTGCGGCGCCTGCAATGCGTTGCCGCGGCCGGGGACCGGGCCCGGGCGGATTGTCACAAAGCGAAAGCGGCCTTCCGCATCGGTCGAGACCCGACCGAAGCCGCGGAAATGCGGGTCGAGCGGCCGGTCCTGCCGGGTGTCGTCGGGATGGGCGTAGCGGCCCGCGGCATTCGCCTGCCACAGTTCGAGGCAGGCGTCGCCGACCGGCATGCCGTCGCCGTCAAGCACCCGGCCGGTTATGACGATGCGCTCGCCCGCGGGCCCATCCCGGGTCAAATCGCTCCATTGCGGCCGCTCGAGCGCCATATGAAAAAACGGACCGACCGTTTGCGAAGGGGTCGGGATCAATTTTTCGGCCATTCTGTGCTCCGCCGATCGCGGTTCATTGAGGCTCGAGCGGGGTTGCTGCGCGACCGCGCAGCACAATGTCGAAGCGGTAGCCGAGCGCCCATTCCGGCCGGCCGAATTCGGGCGCATAGGCGGCGATCAGGCGCTCGCGCGCGGCGCTGTCGGGCACGCTCTGAAAGATCGCATCCAACGCCAATAGCGGATCGCCCGGAAAGTACATCTGGGTGACGAGACGCGTCGCAAAGGCCGGCCCGAACACGCTGAAATGGATATGCGCCGGCCGCCAGGAATTGGGGCCGTTGCGCCAGGGATAAGCGCCGGGTTTGATCGTCAGGAAGCGGTACTCGCCGCGCGCATTGGTGATGACCTGCCCGACCCCGTCGAAGTTCGGATCAAGCGGCGCATCGTGCTGATCGACCGGATGGCGATAGCGGCCGGCCGCATTGCACTGCCACAGCTCGACGAGCGTACCGGGCACCGGCCGCGCATCCTCATCGAGCACCCGGCCCGCGACGATAATGCGCTCGCCGAGCGGCGGCCCGCCATGACCGCGGGTCAGATCGGCCGCTTCCGGCCCGGCCCAGCCGTCGGTGAAGACCGGACCGGTTACCTCGGTCAATGTCTGTTCGAGCCGAAACGGCGGCCGCTGCGGCGCACGCTTCACGGTGCTGCCGTAATCGGGGTAAAGATAGGGCGGCTGCGTCCCCGGGATAGTCGGCGCGAACCTCCGAACCGCGGTCGTCATGCTCGCTGTCCTTCCTTGTCGTCCCGCTCCGCGCGGGAGCGCAATCGTATTGGGCGGCGGCCGCTCTGTCAAAGCGCCCGCCGCTCCGCCGCGGGGGCGTTCAAGAGCCGGCGGCGGCAATGCCGCGGCGGCGCCGGCCGGTCATCCCGAATTGAATCGCCCTCGAGCTCGCTCTATCTCTTGGGGCGGCGGCTCTGGCGTCGGCTGCCTGCTGCGGAAAGGCCGTCATGCCGCAATGGTTAAGGCGGCCATGGCTGGCCTTTCGGCGTCGCAAGGGCGTCGTGAGCGGGAATAGGGCAGGCGCAGGGACCGTATTACCCAGCGCGCGACCATCCGGTCGCGGTCCGCAGCGGAGGTGAATCGATGTTGTCTCTGGCGTCGTCTTTGACCAGGAGCCCGCGGCTCAAACGTTTTGCGGCCGTGCTCGTAACCGTGCTCGGCCTGGGCGCCGCGACCACGTTTGCGGCGAAGCCGGCGGATGCACGTGTGTTCTTCGGCTTCAATTTCGGCGTGCCGGTCTGGGGCTGGGGCTATTATCCGGGTTACTGGTATCGGCCTTATCCGGCCTATTGGTGGGGCTGGCGGTGGCGCCGGTGGTGCTACTGGCATCCCTACCGCTGCTACTGGTAATCCGTGCGGCCGGGCCGCGACCGATCGCAATGCCATGCTGCGGGGCGCGCCGCTCGCCGGCGTGCGGGCGGCCGCCCCGCCGCACGCTCGGACATGACGGGCCGCCCGCGGCCGGTTTGCGGTCGTGACGGGCACGGCCGCCCCGATGAGCGCCGCCTTTCGGGACGAGCTTCGGGGCCGACGGATGCCGGCTTCCCGCGCGGCCGCAGCGACCTCACCGCCGCCTGCTGTTCCCGCCACCCGCCGCGGTCAGACCTTCGTTGCGGCCGCGAGAGCCCATACCGCTGCCCGCGGGTTGCGCAATGATCTGCGGAGCGGATCCCGGCGCCGTTGCAGGCGGCGCGACGATGTCGGCCGGTGCGGTGCGGCAATGCTCCGGCGCGGGCGCAGCCGGGCATTCACCGGGCGTTCGCCCGGGGATCAAGCCGCACCACGAGCGGCAGATACCAGACCGGGACGCTCAGCCATAACGGCAGCACGCGCGCATCATCGGTGACGGCGAGCGCGACCGTTCGCGGGGCGTTGGCCGGATCCTCGGCGCCCGGCCGGTCCTTGAACCCGGCAATCGGCTGCAACGTCAGGACGAGGCGCAGAACGCCCGGGCTCCGCCCGCTCCTTGGCAGCAGATGCCCGATCACGTCAAAGCGCCGGGCCCCGTCATAGACGGGCACGGTGAAGGGTGCGCCGTCGGCGCGCGCGGCAGCGACGGCCTCGCGGATGCGTTCGAGCGCGGAGAGCGGGTCGACCGCATTGGTCCGGAACCGCAGGGCGAGAGGCGGTTTGTCGCTGGTGTCGTCCGGGCCGCGCTCGCTTACGCTGGCCCCGTCGCGCTCGACAAACCGCATGCTGATATGGCGATTGCGGCGGCCGCGCAGATCATAGACCGCCTCGTAGGCCGCGGGAGCGGCCGGAATGGTGCCGGCAAGCCGGCCCGCGGCCACGGCGGTGCCGCGGAAATGCGTGAAGAGACGGGGCAGCCCGAGCGTCCTGATGTCGATCTCGTCGTCGTAGCGACCTCCGCCCTCGCGCAGAACCAGGCGGATTCGGGCCGCCGGAAGACCGGCCCAGGTGGCGTTGTACCAAGCGACAATTTCGCCCGCGCCTGCTGCCCGGAGCGGCCCCGCCGCGGCGACGGCAAGCCCCAGCACACGGCCGATCCGCCGCAATCGGGACCGGCCGGAAATGCGGGTCGGGCTTGCCTCATTTCGGCCCTTCAGTGCAGCGCCGGAATGCCGAGCGCTTGGCCGAAGCGGCGGCCGGCCTCGAGCGGATCGCCGTATTTGCGGTGGGCCGCCGTGTGGTGGGCGCAAGCGAGCAGCAGCCTATCCCTGTCCCAACCCCGGTTCTTGCCGTAATCCTCGATCAGGACTTGGCCGATCTCCTGGTTGTGCGGGTCGTTGCCGATGCGGCTGGCGAGCAGCGCAAGGCGCGCGACCAGCGGTTGCCGGTCGGCGCCGCTGTCAAGATAGGCCTTGGTCCAGGCCACGCTGTCGGGGGCGTTCAGGGCCAGCACCGCGGCATCGATGCGCTCCAATATCTGCTGCGGGCCGAGCTTGTCGGCACCGGCCGGGGCTGCGATCGTGACCGGTTCGACATCGCCGATCCCCTTCTGATGCCAGGCCGCGCGGTTCAGATAGGAGGCCGCCACGTAGAGCAGCTTCAGCTGGTGCTTGTGCTTGAAATTGTCGAAGAACCAGCCGAGCGTATTCAGATATTCGTAGCAATGCTGCGGCAGGGAGAAGTTATTGGCGCCGCGGGTCTCCAGGATCACCTGGGCGGCGGCGAGCTGCAATGCGTCGAGGATATGACGCGGGCTCTTTCCGGCCTCGAGCAGGCGGCTCAGCAGTTCGAGAAAACCGGGCTCGGGCTCGCGGATGACCGCGTTTTCGAGCGCCTCCGCCGCGGCGCGGTCGAGCGGTTCCTTATTGCCGGCGAGGATGCGGCGCTCGGGCTCTGAGGCGCCGCGATAGGGGATGGCCGAGATCGTCTCCTTTTCGAGGAAGATCTTGATGACGTTGCACGCCATCTCGTAGGTCGAGTACCAGCGCGGCCCGACCGCGATGTCGAGGGCGCCAGCGTAGATGACGTTATGCGCGTTGTCCCAGCCGAGAAAATTGCCGAGCTCGACCGTGGCGCGGGCGCGGAACGCCTTGTGCCCGGTCGTGTAGGAGCGGTTGTAGAGGGCCCGGTCCTGGACGTCCATCAGCCCGGCATGGCACAGCTGCGCCAGCACCTGCGTGCGCTCGGCCGGATTTTCCATAAGCCCGAGGAAGACGCGGTAGGCTTCGATGACATTGCCGCGATGGACCAGCGTCATCCAATGGTCGAGCCGCTCGTCGAGCGGGCCTTCGAGAGGCAGCGGCTCCTGGTCGGGCCAAGCGATCTCCGGCATCGGCGGCGGGCCGGGCGGCGGCTTCCAGCCGGGCGCGCGGGCGTAATGGCCGGGCGCCTTCAGGATCTTCTGGTTCCAGATGTCGAGCCCGGTCGGGATGTACCAGATCGTCTGCGCCAGAGGCAGGCCGGCATAGTCCTGCGGCACCATCCGGTGAAGATGGACGGCGGCGCGGGCCGACAACAGGCAATGGTCGTTGTTGACGAAATTGACATAGCCGTCGTCGATCCGCTCGTGATAGGGTACGTGCGTGTAGGGCGCATGGATGCGCACGGCCTCCCCGATGATCTCGGCCATCGGCCGCCCAAGGCGCAGCAGCTCGTAATAGGTCTCGCTGGCGCCGATCTGGTCGCGGGCGAGGATGCGTTCCTCCAGTTTCCGGTAGAGCGAATCGGGTTTGGGCTCGTTCGTGCGCGCGCTCTCGCTATTGGTTAGAGTGACTGCCATTCTCCCCACTCCTGTGTCGCCAGCCCGGCGGGCGACGCTGTCGCCAGATAATGCGTCGATAGGAACGCCGGAGCAATCCGGCAAGTACCGGTTTGGCGGCGTTGTCGTCAGGGCAGATCTGCGGGGTTCGCAATGAGGCTGGAGGATCTCGCCAAAATAGAGCTACCGGCGGCGCTGGGCCTCGGCCTCGTCGTGCTGCTCGCGGCCCGGCTGGCGCCGGAGCTGCGCCCGCCGCTCAAATCGGCGGTCAAGCTCGGTCTGCGTCTCTTGGCCGAGAGCGAGGGGGAGGCCGAGGCCGGCATCATCGAGCGGCTTGTCGAGCCGACCGTCGACAGCCTGATGGACGGCCTGCTGGCGCCGCCGGGGGAGGCGGCCCACGCCAAAGTCGAGCGCACCCTGCGCCATTTCGAGCATCGCGCCCGCCTGCACGCCCGCCGCTGGGCGCATGATCCCGCCCATGTCGGCCGCCATTACCGCCGCCATGTCCGCCATCTGCGCCGCCGCCTCGAGCAGGCTTGGCAGCGCCGCGGCGGCGACCGGCAGCGTTACGAGCGGCTGCTCGCGCGCCTCGACGAAGCGCTGCTGCCGGATCCCGGCGGCGCGGCCGGCCCCCCGGAGTGAGGCGCGCCGGCCCCCTTGATCGCCTCGATCGCGAGGATCGGCAAGGCCCCCATCGCCAGCGCCGCGGCCAGATCGCGGCCGCCGAGCGAGGCTCCGATCACGCCACGCAGCCCGGGCGCGAACAGGGCGGCGCCCTGGGCGGCAAAGGCTGCCATCAGCGCCGCAAGCAGCGGGGGGTTCGGCGGCAGCCGGGTCCATGAGGCCTGCTGCGAGCGGCAGCTGAGGGCATAGAGCAACTGGCTGGTGACCAGGCTTGCAAAGCCGCTGCCGCGGCTGCGCGCCCCGGCGCCGTGGCGCGCCCTTGCCCAGGCTTCCGCGGCAAGCGCGCCGCCGGCCATCAGCGCGGCATCGCGCGCCAGCACGCCGAGATCCTGCCGCGCCATGATCGCCGCCAGCGGGTCCGGCGGCGGCCGCCGCATCAGCTCCGGCTCCGGCGGTTCGAGGGCAAGGCCGAGCGCCGGCAGCACGTCGGTCAGCAGATTGATCCACAGCAGTTGCACCGGGGTCAGCGGCTCTCCTATGCCGCTCGCGACGGCGAGCAGCATCAACAGCATCTCGGACAGGTTGGTCGCCAGCAGAAACCGCAGCGCCTTGCGCAGATTGGCGTGGACGGCGCGCCCGTGCTCGATGCCGCGGATGACGCCGGTCAGATCGTCGGCGAGCAGGACGACATCGGCGACCTGGCGGGCGGCCTCGGTGCCGGCGCTTTCGAGCGTGATGCCGATATCGGCGGCCTTCAATGAGGGCGTATCGTTGACGCCGTCGCCGATCATCGCGACGGCAAGACCGCGGCGCTGCAAGGCGCGGATGATGTCGAGCTTCTGCGCCGGCGCGACGCGGGCGAAGACGGTGCCGTCGATCGGCTGTCCCGGGCGGTCGAGCGCGGCATTGTCGACCAGCCGATCAAGGCCCAGCTCGCGGCCGATCGCCGCCGCGGTCTCCGGCTGGTCGCCGGTGATCATCACCGCCCGGATCCCGGCCTCTTTGAGGCCGGCGATCAGCTCGGCCATGCCGCGCCGCAACGGATCGGCCATGCCGACCAGCCCGACCCAGACGAATTCGGCCGGCGGTTCGGCGGCGAGCACGCCGGCGTCGGCCGGCAGGCGGCGGAAGGCGATGCCGAGCACCCGTAGCCCGTCCCGCGCCATGGCCCTGTTCTGTCCCAGAATGCGTCCCCGCGCCGCCGCATCGAGGGGAACCGCGGCGCCGCCCCGCAACTCCTCCCGGCAGAGCCTGAGCACGTCGCGCGGGTCGCCCTTGAGCGCGATCAACACCGTTTCCGGATCGAGGCGATGGGCGGTGACCATGAACCGCCGGGTCTCCGAGCGTTCGCGCACCGCCAGACGCGGCCGCGCCCGGCGCAGGCCGCGGACGTCGATGCCGGCCTCCGCGGCCGCCTCCAGCAGGGCGCGTTCGGTCGACGAACCGCGCGGCGCCGCCGCCGGCTCGGCCGGCTCGGCGTCGTTGCACAGCGCTCCCAATTCGAGGAGCAGCCGCAGCTCGGGATTCTCACCGCCGGCGGCCGCGGCCGGCGGCAGCGGCGGCCCGCCGCCGGCCGCGACGCGCACCACCGACATCCGGTTCAGGGTCAAGGTGCCGGTCTTGTCGAGACACACGACGCCGATCGCCGCCAGCCCCTCGACCGCGCCCAGCCGCCGCACCAGCACGCGCTTTCTGCGCAGTCTCTCGATGCCGAGCGCCAATGTCGCCGTCGTCAGCACCGGCAGGCCTTCGGGAAAGGCTGCGACCGCAAGCGAGACCGCGGTCCGCAGCATCGACAAAAGGCCGAACCCGCGCAGCAGGCCGACCGCAAAGAGCAGCGTGCACAATGCCGCGGACACAAAGGTCAGCCGCCGCGCCAGATCGTCGGTCTGGCGCTGCAGCGGGGTCGGCGGCGCTCTGGCGGTGCCGAGCAAGGCCTGCACGCGTCCGATTTCGGTGTCCCGGCCGCAGGCGACGACGACGCCGCGCCCGCTGCCGCCGCTGACCGCCGTGCCGCGGAACACCATGTTGCGGCGGTCGGCGAGCGGCGCCTCCGCCGCAGCCAGAACATTGGCCGCCTTTGCCGCCGGCAGGCTTTCGCCGGTCAGGCTCGCCTCGTTCAGCGTCAGCTGGTCGGTCTCGATCAGCCGGGCGTCGGCCGGGACGAGATCGCCCGGATGCAGCGCGATGATGTCGCCCGGCACCACGCTCTCGGCCGCGACCATCTGCTCCTCGCCCGCGCGCACGACACGCGCCAGCCCCGCCTCGCCCTCGGCAAGGCTGCGGATCGTCCGCTCGGCTCTGAGTTCGGCAAGAAAGCCGATGCCGCCGTTGAGCAGGAGGGCCGAGGCGATCACGCCGGCGTCGAGCAGGCCGCCGGTCGCCAATGCCAACAGCGCGCCGGCGGCCAGCAGCGCCGCCGGCAGGCCGCCGAACTGGGCGAGCAGGATCTCGGCGCGCGAGCGGGGGGCGATGTCGGGAATGACGTTGGGTCCGTGGCGCTGCAGCCGACGGGCCGCCTCGGCCGGCGACAGCCCTTCTGCCGCGCCCGCCAATGCGGCCAGGGCGTGCGCCGCGGAGCGCGCATGCCAGGCCGGTTCCGCCGCAGCGGTCCCGGCGGGAGGAAAGAGCCGCGCCGCCGCGCCGCCCTCCCCGACCTGCGCCACGACGGCGCGGATGCGGCCGAGGATCGCCTCCAGCGGCCTCTCCGGCTCGTAGAAGACGAGTAGGCTGCCGGTGACGGGATTGGCCTCGACGCGGCGGATGCCGCGGCCGGCAAGGCGGGATTCGAGCGAGCGCTTGAGGGGCTCGTTGCGGTAGAGGGCTGCAACGCGGATCCGGGCGCGGCCTCTGACGGCCGTATGGATCGGCACGATCTCGGACATCGGCTTAGATCATGCCGCTTCCGGCTCGCCGCGCGAGGGCTGCGGGGCGCCGGGCAATCCGACAACGGTCGCGGCGTACCATAGCAGGGTTGCCGCCGGCGCCGCGATGTTGCCCCGCACCAGCTGCTGCAGCCCGCCGGCAAACAGCGCGGCAAACAGCACGGTGCGCAGGTCGAGAGCGCCGCCCGTCCAGCTCCGCAGCGTGCCGTCCGTCGTCGCGACCGCATCCTCGATGCGGGCCATCAGCGGCGGATCCGGCCCGTCCGCGTCCGGCGGGGCGACGAGGCGAAACAGGTCGTTGCCGCTGATCGCCTCGCGCAGCAGCGCGGCGGGGTCGCTGAAATGCACGAGGATGCTGGCGGTTACCGGATTGACCTCGACCTCCTCGACGTTCTGCCAGCCTCTGAGGCGCTGCTCGACCATCTGGAAGAAGGCCGCGTCATGGCGCCGGGAGGGAACCTTGAGGCGCACCCGGGTCGGCGTTGCGTGTACGATCCGGGCCTCCGGCAGGTCAGGCATGAGGAGGCTCGCTCCCGGCGGCGTGCAGCGCCACCACATCGCCCGCCGCCCGGGCGAGCCTTGCCCGGCGCTCGTCGGCGAATTCGGCCTGCGCTTCGGCGACGATATCGCTCGCCGCTTCGCCGAATTCGGCGGCGACTTCGCGGCCGCGTTCGTAGAGGGCAAGCGCCGTCTTCACCGCCGATTTCGCCGCCGGGCGCGCGGCCCGCGCGGCGCTCGGGAACAGCAGCGGGGCGAGCACGCCGCCGGCAAAGCCGGCGACCAGGGCCAGCAACACCGTGCCGCCGCGGCCGGGAGGCCGGCGGGCCGGGCGCCCCTTTCGCCTCGCCATCTCAGTGCGTCTCACCCCTGGAGCCGCCGCGCCCGGCCGCCCGCCCCGCCCCCTCCGGCGCCGGCTCCGCCGCCGGGGCCGCCTCCAGCTCGGCGCGGGCCTCGGCGACCAGGTCGCTGGCAAACTCGCCGATCTCGGCAAAGGTCTCGCGGTAAAGCACTATTCCGCCCTTGATCGCGGCCTTGGCGGCCGGTCGCAGCACGCGGCCCAGCGCCGGCAGGACGGCCGGCGCGAGCAGCACCGCGCCGAGGCCGATCGCCAGCCCGGTGATGGCGTTCCCTTTGAACATGTCCTCGATCAGTGCCATTCGACCCTCCGCTTCCGCTTCCGGGACCATCCCGGGTCGCGGGAATATCCGTCTTCTTAACGGTGAAAGGAAAGGGGTGGCCCCATACGGATGCGATTTTTTACCGGCCCGCGCCGGCGGTCAGGACGAAAGCTCGACGACGGTGCCGTCGGCAAGCCGGCCCTGGGCGCGGTATTGGCCGATCTTGTCGAGAAGCGGGCGGTCGGAAACGGCATAGAGCACGGCCTCCGCATCCGGGCTGTTGACGTGGCGTCGCCACAGAAAGCCCGGCACGACGAAAATGTCGTTCTCCGCCCACTCGAACCGGCGGCGGCCGATCTCGGTATGACCCCGTCCCGCGATGACAAGATAGAGCGTGCTCGCGGTCTCGCGCTTCCAGCGGGTTGCTTCGCCGGCACGCAACAGTTGCGCCGAATAGCCGAGGGTCGGGAAGAGCGGCATTCCGGTCGCCGGGTTGACGAACGCGACCGTAATCCCTTCGTAGGGGTCGCCGGCCTCCTCGCGCAGCCCGTCGAGCGCGGCCCTGATATCGCGCCCGCGATAGCGGAACATCGGCGTAACCTCGCGGCCGAAGCCGCGCCGATGCGCGACAAAGCCGGGAATGATGCCGCCGTGGCCGTAGAGCTTTTGCGAGTAGCCGCGGGGGCGGGTGACGGCCTGCGTGCGCGCGTTGCCGCCGCTCGCTGCGGGATAGGCTTCGTCGAGCCAGACGCAGTCGAGAAACTCCAGCAATGGAAAATCGAGCACGTCCATCCACACGACCGGGTTCTCGCCGTCGTTGCCGTGATCGTGCCAGGTCCCGTTCGGGGTCAGGAGCAGATCGCCGCGCTCGGCCTCGACGCGCTCGCCCTCGATCACCGTATAGCCGCCCGCCCGCGAAAGGATCGTGCGGCTGGCGTTCGGGGTATGGATATGCACCGGCGCGATATCGCCCGGGTTATAGATCGATACCGCACAGCGCATCGTCGCGCTGACCTGCAGGCGCCCGCCCAGGCCCGGATTGGTCAACAGGAACTGCTGGCGTTCGGCGAATTCGGTCGGCGGGGTCTCGGCGGCGCGGGCGATCTCGGCGATGCGGTCGAGATAGGGAGAAATCTCGCGCCAGCGCCACAAATGCGGCAGCGGCTTCAGCTGCGCGGCGCCGACGCGGCCTTCGGCAAGGCTGCCCTGCGCCTCCAGCCCGGTGGCGCGGAACCAGGGCGGCTGCGCCGGCGCATTCGCCTGCGTACGCAGCCAAATATGCAGTTTGCCGGCCTCGGCATTGAGCCGCTCCATCGCCGCGCGCGCGTCGAGAGCGGACGCGGCCTGCTGGGGTTGCGCCATTGCTTTCCTCCCTATGACAGCGCCGCCGCCCGCGCATAGAGCTTAAGATCGGCGACGAGATCCTCCTCGCGCGCAATGCCGTATTCGGCGTGACCCTCCCGGCTCTTCTCCTTGACCAAGAGGACGGCGGGATTGGCGGTTTCGTAAAGCCGCAGGATGCGGCCGTCGACGGCGATCTCGGCGAGCTTGCCGGTGATCGCGGCCGGCTCGGCGCGCTCGCTGGCGTCGACCAGTTCGACAAGCCCCTCGGCCGTGATGCCGGCCGCCGCGACCTCGGCCTTTAGAGCGGCCGCCGCCGCGGCTTCGCTCGCGCGCGCGGCCGAAAGCGCCCTGACCTTTTCGGCCGCCCGCCGGCAATGCTCGGCATACCAGACCGCGGCGCGGGCGCCGAAGGCCTCGGGCGACAGCTCGCGCGTGTCGATCCAGGCGCGGGCGCGCGTCCATTCGCGCGCCAGCCAGGCGCGGATCGGCGGCTCGCGGATCTGGCCGAGCCGGTCGGCGCGGATCGCGGCGGCCCAGCGTTTCTGCTCGGGGGTTCCGCTCAGCTCCGGCAGGGGCCGCGCCGCCGGCGCGGCCGGCGCCGGCCCGGCTGCGCGCGTGCCGGCCGCGGCATGCCGCGCCTTGACCTGCTCGAATTGCCGGCGGTATTCGCGCTCCCACTCCTCGCTGTCCTCGGCGGGGACGAAGCCCTGCCTGTCCCAGAACGCGCGATTGGTCGCCGCAATCGCCTCCTCTCGCACCGATTTCAGATCCATGATCGGTCTCCGCGGTTGCGCTGCCTGCCGCTGCAGACGGTATCATGGCTGGGATGCGAAAAAAGAGGGCAGCGATGGCGTGGCGGATCGGTGTCGATATCGGCGGGACATTCACCGACGTGGCGCTGCTCGACGAGGACAGCGGCCGCGTCGACGTCGTCAAGGTCCTGACGACGCCGCAGGATTTTGTCGCAGGCGTCATGCTCGCCCTCCGCCGGGGGCTGCGCGAACAGGCCGTCGAGCCGGCCCGGGTCGCGCTGTTCTCGCATGCGACGACGATTGTCACCAATGCGCTGCTGGAACAGAAAGGGGCGAAGGCGGGACTTGTCACGACGCGCGGATTTCGCGATGTGCTTGAGCTGCGCCGCTCGTCGCGCGCCGATCTCTACGATCTGTTTCAGGAGGCGCCGGCGGTGCTGGTGCCGCGGCGCTGGCGCTTCGAGGTTGACGAGCGCATCGACGCCGAAGGCCGGGTCGTCGTCCCGCTCGCCGAAGAAAGCCTCGAGCGCGTCATCGCCGCGATCCGTGCCGCGGGGCTTGAAACGGTTGCGGTATCGTTGTTGTTCTCGTTCCTCAACGACGCCCATGAGCGGCGTGTCGGCGAGCGGCTGCGGCAGCAACTGCCCGGGGTCGGCATCTTTCTGTCCTGTGAGGTGTTGCCGGAGATCCGCGAGTTCGAACGCGCCAGCACGACTGCGGTGTGCGCCTATGTTGGGCCGCTGCTCGCCTCCTATCTCGGCCGGCTCGAGCGCGCGGCCGCCGGGCTGGGCCTGCCCAGGGTGCATGTGATGGGGTCGAGCGGCGGCCTCGTCGAGGTCGCCGAAGCCCTGCGCATGCCGGCCTGCGTGATCGAATCGGGTCCGGCCGCCGGCGTCGTCGCCGCCGCCCTTGCCGGCAAGGAGCTGGGGCTCGCCAATCTGATCTCGTTCGACATGGGCGGAACGACGGCGAAGGCGAGCCTTGTCGCCGGCGGCGACATCGCGGTGACGACGGAATACGAGGTCGGCGGCGCCGGCCATGCCAAGCGCTGGCTTTCCGGCACCGGCCATCCGGTGCGCATCCCGGTCATCGATCTCGCCGAGGTCAGCGCCGGCGGCGGCAGCATCGCCTGGATCGATGCCGGCGGCGGGCTCCGGATCGGACCCGACAGCGCCGGCGCCGATCCGGGCCCGGCCGCCTATGGCCGCGGCGGCGACCGGCCGACGGTCAGCGATGCCGACATCGTCCTCGGCCGCCTCGACCGCGAGGCCTTGCTGGGCGGCGCGCTGCCGGTCGACGCCGCCGCCGCCGAGCGGGCCGTCCGCGAGCGGATCGCCCGGCCGCTGGGGCTCGACGTCATCGCCGCCGCCGCCAAGATCATCGCGATCGCCGACAGCGCGATGGCGCAGGCGCTGCGCATCGTCTCGATCGAGCGCGGCCATGACCCGCGCGCGTTCACGCTCGTCGCCTTCGGCGGCGCCGGTCCGGCCCATGCCGCCGCGCTCGCCGCCGAATTGGACATCCCCGAGATCATCGTGCCGCCGGCGCCGGGGGCGTTCTCGGCGCTCGGCCTGGCCATGGCCGACCTCAAACGCGACTATTCGCGCACGCTCTACGCCGCGCTCGACACTCTCGATCCGGCCCGGCTCGCCGGGGTCCTTGCCGATATGGAGGCGGCCGCCGCGGCGATGTTCGAGGCGGCCGGGATCCCGCCGGCGCGGCGGGTGCTGCTGCGCGCGGCCGATTTGCGCTATCGCCGCCAAGCCTATGAGCTGACCGTGCCGATGGCGGCGGGGCCGGTCTTGCGCCCGAGCCTCGACCGGCTCGCCGCCGCCTTTCACGAAAAGCACCGGCAGACCTACGGCCATGCCAATCCCGCCGAGCCGGTGCAGCTCGTCAATGTCCGGCTGACCGCGCTCGGCCGGCTGCCGCGCCGGCCGTTGCGGCGGCAGGGCGCGATGTCGGCGCCGCCGCGGCAGCGCCGGGTGTGGTTTGCCGAGACCGGCCTTCTCGCCTGCCCGGTGTGGTGGCGCGACGGCCTTGCCGCCGATGCCGTGCTGCCCGGCCCGGCGATCGTCGAGGCGAAGGATTCGACGATCCTGATCCCGCCCGGCTGGAGTGCCACGGTCACGGCGCAGGGCTATATTCGTCTGACGCGGAGGTGAAGCCCATGCCCGATGTCGCCGTCGCCGCATCCGTCCGCCGGCCGAAAACCGACCCCGCCCGTTTCGCGGTGGTCAGGAACGCGCTGTATGCGGCCGCCGAAGAGATGAAGATCGTTCTCGCCAAGACCGCCTATTCGCCGCTGCTGAAAGTCGCCGGCGATTATTCCTGCGGCCTGTTCGATGTGGCCGGCAACATGGTGGCGCAGGGACCCGATCTGCCGATCCATCTGGGTTCGATGCCGGATGCGGTGCGCGCGGTCATCGCCCGTTTCCCCGAAATCGTGCCGGGCGACGTGTTCATCCATAACGACCCCTATCACGGCGGCTCGCATCTGCCCGACGTCAATGTCGTAATGCCGGCCTTTTTCGGCGAGCGGCTCATCGGCTTTGGCGGCGTGCGCGCGCATTGGCCCGATATCGGCAGCGCCACGCCGGGCAGCTACGGCGCGGTCACCGAGATCTACGGCGAAGGGTTGCGGCTGCCGCCGGTGCGGCTCTATCGCGGCGGCCGGCCCGACCCCGACATCGAAGCCCTGATCTTTGCCAATGTGCGCACGCCGGCCGAACGGCGGGGCGATCTTGCCGCGCAGGTGGCGGCGAACCGGCGCGGCGTCGAGCGCCTTGCGGCCCTGGCCGAAAAATACGGCGCCGATGAGCTGCGGCGCCTCATGGACGAGGTGCTCGATTACTCCGAAACGATGATGCGCGCGGCATTGCGGCGGATACCCGACGGCGAGGCGGGTTTTGTCGACGTGTTCGACGGCGACGGGGTGCTCGCGCCCGGCGCCGCGGAGGACGAGCCCTTTACCGTACGCCTGAGCGTGCGCAAGCAGGGCGAGGCGATCACGGTCGATTTTACCGGCTCGGACGGGGCCGTGCCGGGGCCGATGAACGCGCCTTTGACCGTGACCGCCTCGGGCGTCTATTGCGCCCTCAAGATGATCGCCGATCCGAAAAATCTGATCCCGCCCAATTCCGGCTGCTGGCGCCCGGTCACGGTGACGGCGCCGGCGGGCTCGGTCGTCAATGCGCAGCCGCCATCCCCGGTCGTTTACGCCAATCACGAGATGTCGCACCGCATCGCCGACATGGTCATGGCGGCGATGTTTGCGCTCTGCCCGCGCAACGTGATGGCCGCCTCACAGGGCACCTCGGCGGTTGTGACCTTCGGCGGGCTCGATCCGCGCCGCGCCGAGCGCTATGTCAGCTACGAATCATTGAAAGGCGGGTTCGGCGCGCGGCCGGGCAAGGACGGCATCAACGCCGTCGCCAGTACCGTCAGCAACATGATGAACACGCCGATCGAGATCCTCGAGATCAGCTTTCCGCTGCGCGTCGAGGAATACGCGCTCCTCCCCGACAGCGGCGGCGCCGGCACCTGGCGCGGCGGGCTCGGCGCGCGCCGGGTGTGGCGCGTATTGGATCACGAAGCGCAGGCCGCAGTATGCTGCGAGCGCGCGCTGACGCCGCCCTTCGGGCTGGCCGGCGGCCGGCCCGGCGCGCCGATGCGCCTGTGGCTCGAACTGGCCGACGGCACGAGGCGGCCTCTCAACAGCAAAGGCGCCTTCCGCGTGCCGCCGGGCGGCCGCGTCGTGCTGGAGGCCCCCGGCTCCGGCGGCTACGGCCCGCCGGCCGGCCGCGATCCGGCGCGGCTGCGCGCCGATATCGCCGAGGGGTATGTGAGCGAGGAGGCGGCCCGGCGGGAGTACGGGTTCGCACCGAAGCCCGAGGACGGCGCGGCCTAAGCGCGACCCGCCCTATCGGCGATCGGGCTGTTATCGGGCTGTCGCAAGAGGCCCGGCCGTCGCCGCCGGAGCCGGGGGCCTGCCCGTTCCGCCGCGGCCCCGACGGGCGGAGCGGGAGGCCCAGGCTTTGCTGTCCGCCTGTTCAAGATCAAGATCAGGCGGCGTGGAGCAGTTCCACCGCCTCCTCGTAAATCTCCATGTTCTTGCCAAAGGAAATCGCCGCGGCCTTGGCGCCGCAGACCAGATGCAGCCAGCGCCAGGGCTCGCGGGTGGCGTGAAATTCCTCGACGATTGCCTGATGGTGCTTGAAGGCGTGCATTTCCGTGAAATTGTCGTGACATGCGATCTCGGCCAAACGCGATATCAGCGCCTGCGCGTCGTAGCCGCACCGCACGTACTGCTGGGCCAGATTGACCGTTTCCTTGACTTCCGGGACCGCCCGCATCAGCCCCAGATTGGTGACCTTGGACCAGTCGGTCGGGGGCTGCCGGTAAATGCTCTCCGTCAGGGCTTCCAGCAGGGCGTCCTGCGCGCGGGCGGGCAGGGCTGCGACGGCGGCCGGATCCGGTTGCGGCGGCTCCATCCGCTGCTGCGTCGAGCGCACCTCCGGGCCCGTATGCCACAGCAGCAGCGCCAGCAGCTTGTTGCGCAGGCTGATCCCGTCGAGCCGTAGCAGATAGCGCCGCAGATTGGCGCCCGTGTGCAGATGGACATCCATCGGGTTGCCGCTCAGGGAGCGCAGGAACAGGCCGGCGGCCCCGATCGACAGAGCCTCGCCCGCGCCTTCCAGCGACAGCCCCTCCGCCAGGGCCTCGGCCAACAGCACCGGAATGTCGGCGTAGCTCTCGCACCGCCCGATCGCTTCCCCGACCCGGCCGATCACCGCCGTTTCATCGGCGCCGCCGTGCTGGCGGCTGACGCGGGTCAATAGCTGATGCTCCGCGAGCAGGGCCTCGATCTCCGGAATATCCGGGGCGGCGGGGAAGCGCGTCACGTAACGCACCGCCGGCCGCATCAGGACGGGGCGGTATTCCGGCCCGATCGTCTCAAGGGCGCGCCAAGTGAAGGCGGGGAAGATGAAATAGTGATCGTCCAGGACGTTTTTGGGGATGGCCACGCTCAGCAGCAGATCGAGCGCTTCGAGCGGAGGGACATGCTCCCATAGCCACAGAAAATAATGATCGGCCATATTGCTTTCGCCGCGATTTGCGGCGGCGAGAAAGGCGGCTTTGGTCGCCTCCACCCCGCCGGCGTCTATCGGCGCAAACTCCAGCAGAGCGTACGGCCCCATCCGCGGGTCATGAATGTGTTTGTTCGCCAGCGCCACGTGCTGCAGAACCGGAAGGAAGCGCTGCTCGCCTGCAAGGCGTCCGCTCAGCTGCAGCACCGCATGCAAGCCCGCCAGCGGATGCAGCGGACCGCCGTGATGACCCGGCGGCAGATCGGAGGAGCGCGTCACCGCAAGGGCCGAGGCGGTCAGCATGGTCTGCGTTGACACCCCGGCGCGCAGCTTGTCCAGGGCGCGATCCAGAATCTCCTCGGGGGGCGTTTCCTCGATAAAGCGCACCAACGACTCGATGGCCTCGGAAAATTGCACGCGTGTCGGCATGGTTGGATCTCCGTAAGTGCGGCCGTGCCTGGTTTGCCGGTTCCTTTTTAACGGGCCTCGCGTCCCGCCGCCGGCGTCAGTTGTCCTCCCGCCGGCGGAAGGCTGTCAAGCGATGCCGGCAAGCGGGCCGGAGCGAGCGAGCGCTTGGCCGGGCTGCGTCCGGCAGGCCGTAGGAGCGGCGGCCGCAGCGGAACGGCGCGGCCCGCCCGCCTGCTGCGGACAGGCCGCGGGCAGGCCCGGCTACCGCCGGCTCGCCGGGGCGGTCTCATTTCAATCCCGTTTCAAATTGCGGTCCCACATCGCAAAGATCTTGCTCCACGTCTCCTCGGCGGCGAGCGCGTCATAGGCCGCGCGCTCCGGGAAGCAGAAGCCGTGCTGCGTGCCGGGGAACACCTTGAGCTCGTATTTGGCGTCGACCTTGTCGAGCAGGGTTTTCAGCTCGCCGGGAATGTGGGCGGGGACGGCATGGTCGGTTTCGGCAAAGGCGTAATAGAGCTCGCCCTTGATGTGGTCGAGCAGCCGGTGCGGCGAATCCTCCTTGTCGGTGATGATGCCGACGCCGTAGAGCGAAGCGGCGGCCGCCACGCGGTGCGGGAAGCGGGCGGCGACGGTGGTGATGTACTGGCCGCTCATGCAATGGCCGACGCAGCCGACGGGCCCCGGTTTCGCCCTGTCCTGCGCGTCCAGATAGGCGAGCAGGGCGGCCGTGTCGTCGACGACGAAGGCGTTGGTCAGATGGTTCATCGCGGCGCGGATGACCGCCATCATGGCCTCGTCGCGGCGCGGAACATCAAAGCGGATCGTGCCGAGCCGGTAATACATGTCGGGCAGCAGGCAAAAATAGCCGTGTCTGGCGATGCGCCGCGCCATGTTGCGCAATTCCTCGCGGATCCCGGGCGCATCCATATAGAAGATGATCCCGGGATAGGGGCCGGGGCCCTCCGGGCAGGCGGCGAAGGTCGGCATCGCGCCGTGTTTGGTGGTGACGACGACTTCCTTTTCGATCATCGCGGTCTCCCTTCATGCGCAAGTGGGCAGGCCGCAGCCTGACGCGCCTTGGCCCCGCTTGTCACGCCCGTTTGTCGTCGGGCCGCCCGCCGGGAGATGAGCCCGCCCGCGCCCTCTGCTCCTCCTCCGCAAGTGCGGCCCGGCGCGCGGGCGCGGCCGGATCGGCTGTGGCCCTCAGCTCCGGAAGGGATGGTTGAGGATGGCGCGCTGCGCCGGCGTCAGCGCCTGATAGAGCTGCCGCATCTCGGGAATGGCGGCTTTGAGCCCGGCAAGCCGGGCGGCCGTCATCTGCTCCATGCGGGTCAGGCGATCGAGCGCGGTTTCGGCGGCCGGCGGCTTGATCGTCTCGCACAGCTTGCGCTCCTGCTGCGCTTCGTCGTTGGCGGTGCTCTCAATCTTGTCCCATAGCGGACGCTGCTGCGCCGTCAGATTGAGCTTGGTCCTGATATAGGCGAGCAACCCGGCGCGCCGCGCCAGCCGGTCGATGCAGGCCTCCTTCGGATTGCGCCACGCCATACTGCGGTGCATCATCATCCATCGCATCATCATGCCTGCGGGCATGCCGGCGCCCGGCTGCATCCCGGGCATCGCCCGCCCGCCGGCGCCGCCCATCGGCATCGGCGGATTTGCCGCCGGCGCGGAGGAGAGCGGCTCGGTGGCCGGGGCCCGGGGCTGCTGGGCGAAGGCGGCCGGCATCATTGCGGTGCCGGCGGCAAGCGCGGCGATCAGGAATGTGCGTTTCACGGGTGACCTCCATCGGACAGGGATCTCGCCTAAGATAGGCGGGCATGCGGAGGGTATCCCCGCCCGCCGGTGGGGGCATGGTTGGCGCCGGCGATGCCGATGTCGTAGACTTCCAGGTCACAGCGGCGGAGGATCGAACATGGAAATACGCTCGCGCGGCAGCTACGAAGTCGCCCTTCGCGAGGTCGTCGCGGAGGGCGCGGATGTGCGCGTGCAGGTGTTGACGCTGGCCGCGGGTCAGTGCGTCCCTTGGCACTACCACAGCGAGGTTACCGACAATTTCGTCTGTCTCGAGGGCCCGATGGTGGTCGAGACGCGGGCGCCGCGCGCGCTTTACGAACTGGCCCCGGGAGAACGCTGCGCGGTGCCGCCGAAAACCGCGCATTACGTCCACGGCAAGCAGGGAGGCCCGTGCAAGTTCCTGATCGTGCAGGGGGTCGGCGCGTATGATTTCATGCCGGTCGGAGGGTGATCCGATGGCCGGCGAACCGACCGCCCTCGTCTCGACCGAGTGGCTCGCCGAGCATTTGCACGATCCCGCGATCCGGATCGTCGACGGCACCTATTTCCTGCCGACCGTTCCGCGCGACGCGGCGGCCGAGTTTGCCGAGCGGCATATTCCGGGCGCGGTCTTTTTCGACATCGACGCGATCAAGGATCACGGCAACCCGCTGCCGCACATGCTGCCCGCGCCGGCGGAATTCGCAGCCAGGGTCGAAGCGCTCGGGCTCGGCGATGAGACGACAATCATCGCCTATGACGCCCATGGCGTCATGAGCGCGGCGCGGGTGTGGTGGATGTTTCGCGTCATGGGCCATGACGCGGTCGCCGTGCTCGACGGCGGCTTGCCGAAATGGCTGCGCGAGGGCCGGCCGCTGGCGGCCGGTCCGGCAAAACCGCGGCAGCGCGCGCGCTTCACGCCGCGCTTCCGCCCCGCGCTGGTGTGCGGTCTCGACGTCGTCAGGGCCGCGCTCGCGACCGACTCGAGGCAGCTTGTCGATGCCCGCTCGGCCGCCCGCTTTGCGGGCCGCGAGCCGGAATTCCGCCCCGGGCTCAGGAGCGGCCATATGCCGGGGGCCAAAAACCTGCCCTATGGCAATCTGCTCAACCCGGACGGGACGTTCCGCCCGGCCTCGGAGATCTGCGAACGCTTTCGCGCCGCCGGCGTCGATCTCGAGCGGCCGGTCACGGTTTCGTGCGGCTCGGGCGTTTCGGCCTGCGTGCTGGCGCTCGGGCTCTACCTGATCGGCAAGCCCGATGCGGCCGTCTATGACGGATCCTGGGCGGAGTGGGGGGCGTGCGCCGATACGCCGGTCGAGACCGGGTGAGCCTCTCAGGCCTCCAAGCGCGCCAGATACTGGGCGACGAAGTCGAACCCGATCAGCTCCTTGAAGGCCGCGATCAGCCGCGCCGTCACCGGGCCCGGAACATTGCCGGCGAAACGCCGGCCGTTGAGGCTCCTGACGCCGCAGATGACGAGGCTCGTCGAGGTCAGAAAGCACTCATCGGCGGTATAGGCGTCATAGAGGTCGAGATCGGCTTCGGCGCAGGGGATGTGCAGCCGTTCCGCCAGTTCGATGACGGTCGCCCGCGTCACGCCGGGCAATACGAAGCGCTCGCGCGGGGTCAGCAGCCCGCCGTCGCGAACCAGGAAGATATTGCTGCCCTGGCCTTCGCAAAGATTGCCGTCCCGGTCGAGCAGCACCGCCCAGGCATCGGGGTTTTGCGCCTTCACCTCGCGATCGGCGAGGATCAGGTTCAAATACTGGTGCATCTTGGCGCGCGGCGACAGCGCCTCGGGCGGCGTGCGCCGCAGCGACGGCGTGATCACGTCGATCCCGTCCCGGAACAGCCGGGCGCGCTCTTTCAGCGGCAGCGGCGTGCATTCGACGATGACGTTGGGGCCGTAATGCTCCCAGCGGTCGCCGGCGACGCGCTGCACGCCGCGGCTGACCCGCTGACCGATCCAGTAATCCTCGCCCGGCGCCAAGAGATGGCGATTACGGGCCAGCACGTCCTCGCTGATCGCCACCATCTCAGCCGGCGACAGGCCGGGATCGATGTCGAGATATTTGAGCGAGCGGTAGAGGCGGGCGACGTGCTCTTCGAGGCGGAAAGCCTTGCCGGCAAAGCTGCGGGCCATGTCAAAGACGGCATCGCCGCGCAAAAACCCCTGATCGCGAAACGGGATCAGGACCTCGCTTTCGCGCACGATATTGCCGTTGAACCAGGCGACACGTTCATTCGCCAGCGCCATTGCCAAGCCCCGTCGATCGAAATGCGCCGTCGAGTGTGGCCGGACCTCGCCGGAAAAGCAATTGCGCCGATCGCCCGGCGCGGAGGTTGCGCTATGCTGCGCCGTTGTCCGGAACAAGGAGCGAAGCCTTGGATCTCTATCTGCGGGGCAAGAAGGCGATCGTCACCGGCGGGACGCGCGGAATCGGCCGGGCGATCGCCGAATTATTGACCGATGAGGGCTGCCATGTCGCGATCTGCGCGCGCAACCAAGCCGCCGTCGATGCGGCGGTGGCGGCGCTCGCGAAGAAGGGGGTCACGGCGATCGGCGCCGCCCTCGACGTCGCCGATACGGGGGCGTTGCGCGCTTTTGTCGGCGCGGCGGCGCAGCGGCTCGGCGGGCTCGACATCTACATCGCCAATGTCAGCGCCCTCGGCATGGCGATGGACGAGGAGACTTGGCGGCGCAGTTTCGATATCGACGTAATGGGCACGGTCGCCGGGGTCGAGGCGGCGGTCCCGTTTCTCGAAAAATCCTCCGCCGGCGCCATCGTCGTCATCGGCACGACCGGCGCCGTCGAGATGGCCGGGGCGATGCGCCCCTACGCCGCGGTCAAGGCGGCGCTTATTCCCTATGTCAAGGGGCTGGCCCGCAATCTCGCGGCAAAAGGCATCCGCGCCAATATGGTCTCGCCCGGCAACGTCTATTTCAAAGGCGGCGTGTGGAATATCGCGGAGGAGAAGAACCCGTCCTACTTCCGGGACATGCTGGCGCGCAATCCGACCGGCCGCATGGGCACGCCGGAGGAGGTGGCGAACGCCGTCGCCTTTCTTGCCAGTCCGCGGGCGAGCTTTATCACCGGCACCAACCTGATCATCGACGGCGCCCTGACGCAGCGCGTGCAGTTTTAAAGCGCCATCCCCGCGGGGCGCGCCGCGCCCGCCCGGGACCCGTCCGCCGGCCGGCGCCGGCGCCTCCCCGGATCCCGGGCCCGGCGCCGGCGCGCCGTCCCGGGATGAGGCCGCGCCTCAATTGATCAGCCCGTAGAACCTGCCGGCGTTCTCGCAGGTGATCTTGTGCACGATCTCGGGCGGCAGCTCGGCAAACTGCTCGGCGATGTATTTCGACGACTCCGGCCACACCCCGTCGGGATGCGGATAGTCCGAGCCCCACATCAGGCTCTCAACCCCGATCTGCTCGACCAGCCTGGCGCCGATGCGGTCGAACTGAAAGGTCGCCTTGCACTGGCGCCGCCAGTACTCGCTCGGGCGCATCGGGATCAGATCGCGGAAGCGGTCCTCCCATTCGAAATCCATGCGGTCGAGCGCATAGGGCAGCCAGCCGATGCCGCTCTCGCCGAACGAGACGCGCAGCCTTGGATAGCGCTCGAGCACGCCGGCCCCGATCAGCGCCGAGATGATGTGGATGAGCCCCATCTGGAACGCCGAGACGCCGGTGAACAGCGCCGCCCGCCGGGTCTTGCCCGAAGCCTGTTCGCGCGCCCGCGGATCGGTCGTCGGGAAGGTGTGGAAGTGCAGCGGCAGCTGCACATCGCTGACCGCCCGCCACAGCGGCTCCCAGACCGGGTGCCACATCGGCTCCATATCCCACGAGCAGGACAGTTCAAGGCCCTTCAGCCCGAGCTTGGCGACGCGGTAGACCTCCGTGACGGCGGCGTCGATGTCGCCATAGGGCAGGCAGGCCAGCCCGATCTGGCGGTCGGGGTAATGGCTGCAAAAATCCTTCAGCCAGTCATTGTAGATGCGCAGCATCTCATTGGCGGCTTCGCGGTCGTTGAGGCGCGAAGCAGCCCCGAGAATCCCGTAAATGACCTCGGCGTCGACGCCGTCGCGATCCATGTCCTTAAGGCGCAGATGCGGGTCGCTGCAGCGCCGGATATCCTTCTTGCCGTCCTCGTAGAGGCCGGTCTCGGCCATCTTGTCGACGCGGTAGTTCTGCCCGGGCACAAACGGCGCGCCGCTCGGCCCGACCATGTTCTTGAGCCCAAAAGTGGCGCCGTTCTTGGCCACCCATTGCGGCCCCTGCGGCCCGTCCGCGACATAGGGCATGCGGTCCTTGAACTCGCGCCGGGCCTGCGAGGTGAACAGGTCGGGCGGCATCCACGGCAGGTCGAGGTGGCAATCGGCCGAGATTCTGCGGTATTGCATCGTTGTCTTCCCCGCTTTTGTTGGCGATCGCGCGGATCGCCGCCCGCGGCGGCGATCGCCCGGTCGCCGCAAATGTAATCCCGCAGGCGCAGGATTTCCTAGTGGCGCCAGCGCGGCGCCCTATCGTTTTTGCGGGCCGCGCATGCGCTTGCCCGCCCGCTCGCCTCTGCGGCATGATGGCGTGCCGGCCCGAGGAGGCCCGGCCGCAAGTGACGGTGGCGAACATGCGTATGGTAGCCGGTGCCGCTATATTCGGGCTGTGTCTGTTGCCGGCGGCGGTTCTCGCCCAGCGGGCGGGGCCGACGGCCGGCGTCAAGCGCGGTGATTACATCCAGGCCGAACAGGCCCGGGCGGAGAAGCTGGCGGGCCGGCGCTTCGACCAGATCGATGGCGGCCATAAGGGCGTCATCAGCCGCGAGGCTTATGTCAACTACTACAAGGCGCGCTCGGCTGAGCTCGCCGGCCGGCGCTTCGACCGGATCGATACCGACCACAACGGCGTGCTCGAACCCTCCGAGATCGCGGCGTGGCGGGTGGCGCATCGGCGGGCGCAGCGCGCGGGCGCGGCGGCGCGCTGAGCCGCCCCGGCATCGGGGGGCGGCGGAAAGGAGGCGGGAATGGCGGAGACAGACACGATCGCAACCGCGGGCGCACTCGTGCGCATCGCCGCGATCGACCACGTCGTATTGCGCGTTGCCGATCTCGAACGGGCGATCGGGTTCTATGAGAAGGTGCTGGGCTGCCGGGTCGAACGTACGCTCGAACAGCCAAAGCTCGTGCAGTTGCGCGCCGGCGGCTCGCTGATCGATCTTGTGCCCGTCGGATCGCGGCCGGCCGCCGCGGGGGCCGGCAATATGGACCATTTCGCCCTGCGCCTGGAAGCCTTCGATGCGGCGGCGCTTGCCGATCACCTGCGCCGGCACGGCGTCGCCGTCGGCGAGGTCCATGAGCGCTACGGCGCCGCGGGCTATGGGCCCTCGCTCTATATCACCGACCCCGACGGCAACACCGTCGAATTGAAGGGTCCGGCGACGCGCGGCCTCTAGGCGGATTTTGCCGGACGCATCCACGGCACCCGCACCCTCTTGGGCGCGGTTTTGCCCGCCCCGGCGGACATTGAGGGTTCCTCATTCCGGCGGCACGGTGCCGGGGCGGGGGTCGATCGGCAACAGCCGGTCGAGCCCCGAAAGCTGCTCGAACAGGGCCGCCGCCTGCAATAGCGCCGCCTCGCCGCGCGGCCGGCCGACGATCTGCAGGCCGACCGCGCGCCCGTCCCGCGTAAAGCCGCACGGGACCGAGATCGCCGGGCACGCGGTCAGCGTCACGGCATAGGTCAGCGCGCTCGCCGAAATGTAGGTTTCAAGCTTGTGCCCGTCGATCGTCTCGGGGTGGCGCAGATTGACGTCGAAGGCCGGCACCGGCCGGCACGGGCAGACGAGCAGATCATAGCGTGCGAAGAAGTCGAGCACGCGGGCGTAAAGCGCGGCGCGCTTGCGCTCGGCCGCGGCGATGTCGGCGCCGCTAAGCTTGAGGCCCAATTCGGTGTTCCAGATGATATCGGGCTTGATGCGATGGCGCTCGCGCTCGAGCAGCGGCGCGCGATCGACCGCAAAGTGAACGCCGCGCAAGACCATGAAAATCTCGGTCGCATCCGCAAGGTCGGGCGCGGCCTCCTCGACGATAGCGCCGAGATCCTCGAAACGCCGCGCCGCCGCGGCGCAGATCTCCCGCGTCTCGCGCGCCACCGGGCCGACCCCGAGATCGGGGCTCCAGCCGATCCGCCGGGGCGGCGTCGGGGCGGCGAGCGCCGCGGCGAAACCGGTCGCGGGCGGCGGCAATGACAGGGGATCGGAGACGTCCTCGCCGCACATCGCATCGAGGAACAGCGCCACGTCCGGCACGGTGCGCGCCATCGGCCCCTGCACCGACAGCGGGCTCCACAGATTGCGCACGCTCCCGCGCGCCACCCGGCCCGGCGCCGGTCTGAGCCCGACGACCGAGCAGTAGCTCGCCGGGCCGCGCAGCGAGCCGCCGTGATCGGAGCCGTGGGCGAGCCAGATCTCGCCGGCGGCGAGCGCCGCCGCGGCGCCGCCGGATGAGCCGCCGCAGGTCAGGGCCGTATTCCACGGATTGCGGGTCTTGCCGAAGACTTCGTTGAAGGTGCTGCCGCCGGCGCCGAATTCGGGCGTGTTCGACTTGGCGAGCACGATGCCGCCGTTCTGTTCGAGGCGGCGCACCAGCGGCGCCGAGACCGTCGGGACGTGGTCGGCATAGATCGGCGAGCCGTAAGTCGTGCGCACCCCCGCGACATCGACAAGATCCTTGATCGCGATCGGCAGGCCGGCGAGCCAGCCGCGCTCGCGCGGCGGCGGCTTCTCGTCCATCAGCCGCCGGGCATGCGCCCGGGCGCGCTCGGGACACAATGTCGGCAAGGCGTTGATCGCCGGCTCGACCATGGCGATCCGCGCGAGGGCCGCATCGATCAGCTCGAGCGGGCTGACCGCGCCGTTGCGCAACAAAGCGACCGCTTGCGTCGCGGTCAGCCGGATCAGCTCGTCATTGGACGGCATCGCCCCCTCGTCCCGGACCGTTGTCGCGATGGTATAAACCGCTCCGTCGGCGGTGAGGAGGAGGGAGCCATGACAAAATTTTTCCCCGGCTTTGAACAGCGCCGCATCCGCACTTCGGGTGCCGAGATCAACCTCGTGGTCGGCGGCAGTGGGCCGCCGCTGCTGTTGCTGCACGGCTACCCGCAGACCCACCTGATGTGGCGCAAGCTGGCGCCGCGCTTCGCCGCCGAGTTCACGACCGTCGTCCCCGATCTGCGCGGCTACGGCGACAGCTCGAAGCCGCCCGCCGGACCCGACCACGCCGCCTATGCCAAGCGCGCCCTGGCGCTGGATCAGGTCGAGACGATGGCGGCGCTCGGCTTCGCGCGCTTCATGGTCGCCGGCCATGACCGCGGTGCCCGCGTCGCCCATCGCTTGGCGCTCGACCACCCCGAGCGGGTCGCGCGCCTCGCGCTGCTCGACATCGTGCCGACGCTCTACCGCTTCGAGACGATCGATCAGAAGGCCGCCACCCAGAGTTTCCACTGGTTCTTCCTGATCCAGGGAGGCGGGTTGCCGGAGCGGCTGATCGGCGCCGAACCGGAATTCTTCCTGCGCCACATGCTCGGCGCCTGGACGCGCAATCCGGACGCGTTCGACCCGGAAGTGTTTGCCGAATATCTGCGCTGCTTCCAGAATCCCGAGACGATCCGTGCGACCTGCGACGAATACCGCGCCGGCGCCACGATCGACCTCGTCCATGACCGCGCCGACCGCGGCCGCCGGATCCGGCCGCCGCTGCTCGTATTGTGGGGCAGGCGCAGCGCCCAGGGCAGCGGCTACGACGTGCTGTCGGTGTGGCGCGAACACGCCGAGACCGTCTCCGGCCAAGCGATCGACAGCGGCCATTTCCTGCCCGAGGAGGCGCCTGAGGAGACCTATGCCGCGTTGCACGCCTTCTTTGCCGCGGCGGCAAAGAGCTGAGCCGGCCGGTACGGCGTTCCCGGCGCCATCCGCTATGGCCTCGATGCGATTGGTGCGGACGGCGGGACTCGAACCCGCACCCGGTCTCCCGGAGCAGATTTTAAGTCTGCTGCGTCTGCCGTTTCGCCACGTCCGCCGCGAGCTCCGTCAGCCTTCGCGCAACCCTTCCCTGGGCTCGCCGCCAAGGGTCCGGATCAGCGCCGCCAGCTCCGCGGTTGCCTGCTCCAACCGCGTCCGCTCGGTGCCGCGCAACACCAGCGTCACGCCGAAATCGCCGCGCCGGAAATAAGGGTAGGAGCCGATCTCGACATCGGGATAGCGCGCCTGCAAGCGGGCGAGGTCGGCGGCCAGCGTGCCTTCGCCGAGCTGGCAGCTGAGGCTGCGGGCGAGCACCGGAACGCCGCCTTTGAGGCGGTGCTTCAGCTCGTCGAAAATCGCCTGCATGATGCTCGGCACGCCGGGCAGTACGAACACGTTGCCGATGCGAAAGCCCGGCGCGCGCGAGATCGGGTTCAACAGCAGCACCGCCCCCTCGGGAACCCGCGCCATGCGCAGCCGCGCCTCGTTGAGCTCGCCCGGCTGATAGTGCGTCTCCAAGAGCCGCTTGGCCTCGGGATGCAGGACCAGCGGCACGCCGAAAGCGTCGGCGATCGACTGCGCGGTGATGTCGTCATGCGTCGGCCCGATGCCGCCGGTCGTGAACACATAGTCGAACTTGCCGCGCAGCTCGTTGACGGTCGCGGCGATGACCGCCGCGTCATCGGGAATAACCCGCGCCTCGCGCAGGCGAACCCCGACGGTGTTGAGGCCGCGGGCGAGAAAGGCGAGGTTCTCGTCCTGCGTGCGTCCCGACAGGATCTCGTTGCCGATGATGACGACACCGGCGGTGACAATGTCGCGCCCGGCCCCCGCCGCGCCGCGCCCGGAACCGCTCTCGCTCATCCTCCAGGGGCTCCTGTTCTCGCTGCGCCTTCATAGGCAAAGGCGGCGGCGCGCACAACCGCCTCCCGCGTTGCCTCCGCGCCCGGCAATGCCCACCTAAAACCCGAAATGGCGGCGCGCTTGCCCCGGTTCCCGGGGCGGGTTACGACGCCAGGCCGCGACCGCCGAGCGAGATGCGAAGATCGATCGACATGCAGCAGGATTTGATGATGGGGCTGGCGCGCGGCGACGCGCGCGAGGGTCGAATCAAGATTCACGGCCCGGAGGCCTTCGAGGGCATGCGGCGCGCCGGCGCGCTCGCCGCGATGACGCTCGACTTCATCACGCCCTATGTGCGCCCGGGCGTGACGACCGGCGAGCTCGACCGGCTCTGCCACGACTTCATCGTTTCGCATAACGCGATCCCGGCGCCGCTGAATTACCGCGGCTTTCCGAAATCGATCTGCACCTCGATCAATCATGTCGTCTGCCACGGCATCCCGGGCGAGCGGCGGTTGATGGAGGGCGATATTATCAATATCGACGTCACTCCGATCCTCGACGGCTGGCACGGCGACAGCAGCCGCATGTACTTTGTCGGCGAGCGCATCCCGTTGAAGGCGAGAAAGCTCGTCGATGTGACCTATGAGGCGATGATGCGCGGCATCGCGGCGGTGCGCCCGGGAGTGCGCACCGGCGCAATCGGCCACGCCATTCAGACCTATGCCGAGGCGCATCGCTTCTCGGTCGTGCGCGATTTTTGCGGTCACGGCGTCGGCCGGGTCTTTCACGACGCCCCTTCGATCCTGCATTACGGCCATCCCGACGAGGGGCCGGTGCTGCGCGAAGGCATGTTCTTCACGATCGAGCCGATGATCAATGCCGGGCGCTGGGAGGTAAAGATCCTCAGCGACGGCTGGACGGCGGTCACCAAGGACCGCTCGCTGTCGGCGCAGTTTGAGCACACGGTCGGCGTCACCGCGACCGGCTGCGAGATCTTCACGCTCTCGCCTCTGGGGCTGCACCGGCCGCCCTACGATCTCAGCCGCCTGCGGCAGGATCCCGCGCCCGCATCGGAGCGGCGATGAAGGCGCAGGGTTCTCCCCCTTCGCCTCGCATTGTCTGCGCCGCCGCCGGGTCCCCGCGCTGCGCGGCCGGTCCGCGCCGCTTGAGCGGGCGGCCGCACCTGTAGCAGTCTCTGCCCGACCGTTTACTGCGGAATAGAGGAGAGGCCATGAAGATCGGCTTTGTCGGGCTCGGCATCATGGGGCGGCCGATGGCGCTCAACCTGATCAAGGGCGGGCACGAGCTGTTCGTCTACGGCAAGCGCACCGTGCCCGAGGACGTGCGCGCCGCCGGCGCGATCCTTTGCGATACGCTGAAGGCGATCGCCGAACGCGCCGAGATCGTCATCCTGATGGTGCCCGACACCCCCGACGTCAAAAGCGTGCTGTTCGACCCCGACGGCATCGCGGCGGGGCTCTCGCCGGGCAAGCTCGTCGTCGACATGAGCTCGATCTCGCCGATCGAGACCAAGGTCTTTGCCGCCGAGATCAACAAATTGGGCTGCGACTATCTCGACGCGCCGGTCTCGGGCGGCGAGGTCGGCGCCAAGGCCGGCACGTTGACGATCATGGTCGGCGGGCCGGAGCGCGCGTTCGCGCGGATGAAGCCGGTGTTCGAGCTGATGGGGCGGAACATCACGCTGGTCGGCGGCAACGGCGACGGGCAGACGACCAAGGTCGCCAACCAGATCATCGTCGCGTTGACGATCGAGGCGGTCGGCGAGGCGCTGCTCTTTGCCGCCCGCGCCGGCGCCGATCCGGCCCGGGTGCGGCAGGCGCTGATGGGGGGGTTCGCCTCTTCGCGCATTCTCGAAGTGCATGGCGAGCGGATGTTGAAGCGCACCTTCGAGCCCGGATTTCGCATCGAATTGCACCAGAAGGATCTGGGGCTCGCCCTGGCGGGGGCGCGGGCGCTCAACCTGTCCCTGCCCAATACGGCGACGACGCAGGAACTGTTCAACGCCGCCGCCGCCCTCGGCGGCAAGGGCTGGGACCATTCGGGGCTGGTGCGGGTGCTCGAACATCTCGCCGGCCATACCCTCGTCGGCTGAAGGCCCGACCCTCCCCGCTAGGCGGGGGAGGAGGCTCTCACAGCGGCGTCGCAAGCAGGCTCGGCACGGCGAAGCTGTCGAGCAGGACCAGCTTGTCGCGGAATTTGAGCTCTCCGTCCGCCGCGGCGATGCGGTCGCGGTAGAGGCCGGTCGCAAACAGCCGCGTCTCGCCTTCCTGATCGGTCTGGTAAAGGGCGAACGGCGCCTCCACGAGCACCGCCGCCGCTTCCCGCGCCACCAGCCGCGGCAGACCGATCAGGTGCCGGTCGCTGTGGATGTTGAACTTGTTGGCTTCGCAAAGCGCGCGAATGCGGTCTTCGAGCATCGCGCGGCTGTCGCAGAAGACGAGCGCGGCCGGCAGCCCGCTCTCGTAATTCTCGCGCGGCATGATGTGGTAGCTGCAGACGGCGGCAAACAGCGCCAGCCACTGCTCGTACTGGGCGGCGTCGAGCAGGGCCCCGTATTGCGCATAAAGCTCGCAGAGGGCGAAGCGGTCGGGCGTCATCGCACCGCGCCCTCGGGTTCGATGCCGAGCAGCTCGGCGTAATAGGACCAGAAGCCGCGCAACGGCACGTCGGTGACGCGATAATCGCGATCGGAGATGATGCCGCCGCCGCCCAGTTCGATGATCGTCGTCGCGTCGGGATCGGGCCTTGAGGCGCGGTGCGCGACTTCGACCGCCTCGCCGTCTTCCATCGAGACAAGGCCGGCCGGACCGACCAGATTGGCCTGGCGCAGGCGGTGCAGGGTCATCTCGGGGGGATCGTCGGCATAGCCGAGGATCGTCTGGAAGATCTCGCATTCATCGACGCCGCGCGGCCGGATCTGGCGGGTCGCCAAGCTGTTGGCGATCTGCACGAAGACGCCGCTCGGGAAGACCGAGGTGACCGCGAGGCTGATGCGGTCGCCGCGTTCGGGGCGGAAGGCGACAAGATCGGGCTCCTGCAGTGTCAGGTAATTGTTGCGCACGCGCGCGGCGCTGTAGGCTTCGCGCGCCAATGCCGCGTCGGCCTCGCTCTCGGCCTCGGCCCAGGTGATGTTGTGGCGATGGCGCCCGTCCATCGTGACCCCGCCCTTCTGGGTCGAGCGGTCGAGCCCAAAGGTCACGAGAAATTCGTGCAGCAGGCTGGCGTGATAATTGTCGCGCGTATTTTCGGCATAGAGCTTCCAGTTGCCGCGGATGCGCTGGCGATGATAGCCGAGAATCCTGACCGGGCGGTCGAACAGGCGCCGCAGCTGCGCCAGGATCGGACGGCCGAGATAGTCTTCGAGCGGCTCGGCCTGCGCGGACAAAGTGCCGAACAAGACGCCGTTGATATTGCCGACGGTGACGGGCTGCAGCCCGTGCCGGCCCATGTCGAAGCTCGGGTCGAGCCCGCCCTTGCCCCTGATGCCGCGACGAAACGGGATCGCCTTGAGGCTGCCGTCGAGCCCGTAGCACCATTGATGGTAGAGGCAGATGTGCTCCCTGGCATTGCCTGCGATCTCGCGGCGGACCAGCGCGCCGCGATGGGCGCAGCGGTTGACGAAGGCCCTGATCGCGCCGTTCTCGTCGCGATTGAAGACGATCGGCGTCTCGCCGATGACGCTGGCGCGAAAATCGCCGGGGTTGGGGATCTCGGCTTCAAGGCCGAGAAAGCTCCATACCGGCCCGCGAAAGATGCGCTGCTGCTCGGCTTCGTAGATTTCGGGATCGTGATAGAGACGGTAAGGCACCCGGCTGTAGTCGAGCGTCGGCCAGATTTCTGCGCTCACCATCGCCGCCTCCATGGCAAAGGCCCGTCGCCGCTCCCGGCGAACCCTCGGGTCGGGCCGGCGCCATCCTAAGCCGAGGCCGGCGGGTTTATCCATAAGGATCCGTCCCGATCCCGGCTGCGGGCGGCCTTGATGGATGATCGCGGCCGCGCCGGCCGCCCGCTCACGCGCGGCGCGGCGCGCGCGGGGCCGGCGCGCGATCGGAGGTCGCGCGGGAGGCCCGCGCGCGGGGATGGGCGGCTTCGTAGACGGCGAGCAGGCGGGCGTCGTCGACCGCGGTGTAGCGCTGGGTCGTCGCCAGGCTCTTATGGCCCAGAAGCTCCTGGACGGCGCGCAGATCGCCGCCGGCGCCCAGAAGGTGGGTGGCAAAACTGTGGCGCAGGGCGTGCGGCGTCGCCGTCGCCGGGAGCCCCAGAAGCGGGCGCAGCGCCGCCATCCGCCGCTGCACCTGGCGCGGGTTGAGCGGGCCGCCGCGGGCGCCGACAAACAGCGGCCCCTCCGGCGCCAGCGGCCAGGGACAGGCGGCGAGATAGTCGGCGACCGCGGCGCGCACCGCCGGCAGGACCGGGACGGGACGCTGCCGGCCGCCCTTGCCCCGCACCGTCAGGGTCTCGGACAAGGGCGCCTCGCCGCGCCTGAGGCCGAGCGCCTCCGACACCCTGAGGCCGCAGCCGTAGAGCAGCATCAGTACGGCGACGTCGCGCCGGCCCTCCCAGGCCTCGCGTGCCAACGCGCCGACCGCGTCGACGGCGGCGAGCGCGTCTTCGACCGTCAGCGGCTTCGGCAGCCCCTGCGGCAGCCTGGGCGAACGCAGCGCGGCCAGCGCGCCGGTCGCGGCGAGGCCGCGGCGCTCGAGGAAGCGGAAGAAGCTGCGCAGGACCGACAGCTCGCGGGCCAGCGAGGTGCGTTTGACCGGAATGGCCGCGCGCCGGGCGAGAAAGGCGCGAAAATCGGCGGCGGAAAGCCCGCCGAGCGCGGCGAGCGCGGGCGGCGCCCCCAGATGCTCGCTCAGAAAAGCGAGAAACAGGGCGAGATCGCGACCGTAGGCGGCAAGCGTATGGGGCGAGAGGCGGCGCTCGCCGGCAAGCCAAGCCGTCCACAGCGCGATCGCCGCATCCAGATCCGGCGCCGCGGCAAACCGCGCCGGCGGCAAGCCCGTCCCGGCAGGGGCGGCGGGCGGCGGGGTCAGGGCGCGCGGCCGAGCCACTGCGCGATGCGGATTTCGAGGGTGCGCGCGAGAAAGCTGAGCAGCTCGGTGCCGAGGCCGGGGTGGAACGTATCCGGGCGGCGCGTGCCGATGCACAAAAGACCGGCCGGCGTCGCGCCGCCGAACGACAGCCGCAGCAGCGCCTGCGAGCGCACCAGCCCGGCCGCGCCCCCGTAGAGCGCCGGATCGCCCCGGATGTCGGTGCACAGCAGCACGTCCCGCGTCGCGCCCAGCAGCGCATCGACCGTGCCCGCCCGCAACAGGCGCAGGCCGCTGACCGGCAGGCGGGTGGTCGGCGCGGCCGTGCTCTCGATCCCGAGGGTGACGATGTCGACGTCGATCAGCACGGCGAGATCGGTCGTGACGATCTGCAGCAGCTGCTCGAAACTGGCCGCGCGCAGCATCGCCAGCACCCCCTTGTGGATCCGGCACTGGCTGGCCAGATTCCCGCGGCTGGTCGCGATCAGCTCGTTCTGCTGCCGCTGCAGGCGGGCAAGTTCGCGGCGCAGGCGTTCGAGCATGAAGTACTGGAAATCGGCCACGGAATCGGCGAGCTGCCGGCTCGGCGGCCGCAACAGACGCAGCGCCTCGGGATAGCGCTCGAGGAAATTGGGGTGATCGCGCAAATAGGCGAGCACCTCGCGGCCGCCGATCGCGCCCGCCCGCGCCGCGGCCGGGCCGCCCGGGCAATCGGGTTCGCGCTGGTCCTGCGGGCGGTCGGCCACGGCTCTTATCCCGCGCCCGCCGCAGCCCCCGCCGCCGCGGCGACATGCCGGCCGGACGCGCAGAGGACGACGAAGTGACAGACGATCATCGAAAAACCACCCGAAACCGCGCGGCGGGCCGTCCGCACATCGCGGCATGCCCCCGCTGCCGGCCGTTGCCAAAACGAGTGTAGCCGATGGCGGAGCCCCTGGCCAGTTCCGCCGCTGCGGATCCGGCGGCAATCGCGGCGAACCGGGTGCGGGTGCTGCTGCCGCTGCCGCTGGCGGGCGCGTTCGACTATGCGCCGCCGGCCGGCGAATCGCCGCCCGCGCCGGGCAGCTTTGTGCGCGTTCCGCTGGGGAGCCGCGAGCGCATCGGCGTGGTCTGGGACGGAGCCGCCGACGGGCCGGCGCCGCGGCGGCTCAAACCCGTTCTCGAAGTTCTGCCGGCGCCGCCGCTGCGGCCGGAATTGCGGCGTTTTGTCGAGCGCGTCGCCCTCTACACGATGGCGCCGCCGGGAGCCGTGCTGCGCATGGTGATGAGCGTTTCCGAGGCGCTGCTGCCGCCGCGGCCGCAGCGGATGTGCGTGCCGACCGAGCGCGGGGTGGTGGCGCTCGCCGACAACGGGCTGACGCCGGCGCGGCGGCGCGCGCTGCTGGCGCTGCGCGCGGCGGGAGCGATGCCGGCAGCGGCGCTGGCCCGGCGCGCCGGCTGCGGCGTCGGCGTCGTGCGCGCGCTGATCGCCGCCGGTCTGGTCGAGGAGCGCCCGGTCGCCGCCGCAGCGCCGCCCTCGCCGCCGCCCGATTGGCGGGATCGCGGCCCTCCGCTCTCCGCCGATCAGGCGGCGGCGGCGGCTCGGCTGATCGCGCGAATCGCGGCGGGAGGCTTTGGCGTCGCGCTGCTCGACGGGGTCAGCGGCGCCGGCAAGACCGAGACCTATTTCGCCGCGATCGCCGCCGTTCTCGCCGCCGGACGACAGGTCCTGGTTCTGGTGCCCGAGATCGCCCTGAGCGCGCAGTGGCTCGAACGGTTCCGCGAGCGCTTCGGCGTTTTGCCGGCGCAGTGGCATTCGGAGATCGGCATGGCCGGACGCCGCGACACCTGGCGGGCGGTCGCCGCCGGGCGGGCGCCGGTCGTCGTCGGCGCCCGCTCGGCCCTATTTCTGCCGTTTCCCGACCTCGGGCTGATCGTCGTCGACGAGGAGCACGATTCCTCCTACAAGCAGGAGGACGGGGTGTGCTACCAGGCGCGCGACATGGCGGTCCTGCGCGCCTCTTTGGCGCAGATCCCGGTCGTGCTGGTGTCGGCGACGCCCTCGCTCGAAACCGTGGTCAATGTCGCGCGCGGACGCTATGAGCGGGTGTCGCTGCCGCGCCGCCATGCGGCGGCGCAACTGCCGACCACGCAGCTTCTCGACATGCGCCGCGAGCGGTTGGAGAGCGGGCGCTTTCTGGCGCCGCCGCTGGTCGCCGAGATCGCGGCGACGCTCGCGGCCGGCGAGCAGGCGCTGCTGTTCCTGAACCGCCGCGGTTATGCGCCCCTGACCCTGTGCCGGGCGTGCGGCCACCGCTTCCGCTGCCCGAACTGCACCGCTTGGCTGGTCGAGCATCGCTTCACGCGCCGGCTTTTGTGCCATCATTGCGGCCATGCCGAGCCGGTTCCTCCCGACTGCCCGCACTGTCTTGCGGCCGGGACCCTGGTCCCTTGCGGCCCGGGCGTCGAGCGGCTGCACGAGGAGGTGGCGGCGCGCTTTCCCGAGGCGCGCGTAGCCCTGATGGTCAGCGATTTGCTGGGCGGGCCGCGGGCCGCGGCGGAGCTCGTCCGCGGCATGAGCGAGCGCCGTTACGACGTCCTGATCGGCACCCAGATCGTCGCGAAGGGGCATCATTTTCCATGGCTGACGCTGGTCGGCGTCGTCGATGCCGATCTCGGGCTTGCCGGCGGCGACCTGCGAGCGGCCGAGCGCACCTATCAGCTGCTGCATCAGGTCGGCGGTCGCGCCGGCCGCGCCGAGCGCCCGGGGCGGGTGCTGATCCAGACCTTCATGCCCGAGCAGCCGGTGATGCAGGCGCTCGCCGCCGGCGATCGCGACCGCTTCCTGGCCGCCGAGGCCGAGGCGCGGCGCGCCGCCGGCCTGCCGCCCTTCGGCCGCTTGGCGGCGCTGATCGTCAGCGCCGACGATGCCGAGGCGGCCGACGCCGCGGCGCGCACGCTCGCCCGTGCGGCGCCGCGGCAGCCCGGTCTCACCGTTCTCGGGCCGGCGCCGGCGCCGCTTGCCGTGCTGCGCGGCCGCCACCGCCGGCGCTTTCTGGTCAAGGCGGCGCGCACGCTCGCCCTGCAGGCGGCGGTGCGCGAATGGCTCTCGCGCGTGCGCGTTGCAGGCTCGGTCCGCATCCAGATCGATGTCGACCCGTACAGCTTTCTATAGCCTCCCGCAGCCCGCCGGGCGCGCCGGACAGTTGCGCGGGGCGGCCCGGATGTGTTAGGAACCGCATGGATTTCGCGGGGCGGCTCCGCTCCGCGGCGGTGGCGTGCCGAAATCCGAAAACCACAAACAAGTGCTGCCGCGGCCCTCGCCGGTGCGGCGATCGAGGATTGTTTTTCATTGGCTGCCAAAGCAACAGGCGTATCTGGCCTTGCCGAGCGTTATGCGGCGGCGCTGTTCGAATTGGCCGACGAGCGGCGGATGCTCGATCCGGTGGCCGCCGATCTGCGCGCGCTGCAGGCCATGATCGGCGAGAGTGCGGATCTGGTGCGGCTGCTGCGCAGCCCGATCCTGTCGCGGGCCGCCCAGGAAAAGGCGATCGCCGCGCTTGCCGAACGCGCCGGGCTGTCGCCGCTGGTGCGGGATTTTCTGAGGGTGGCCGCCCGCAACCGGCGCCTTTTCGCGGTGCCGGCGATGATCGAGGCCTATCTCGCAAAGCTGGCCGAACGGCGCGGCGAGGTCACCGCCGAGGTGACCGCGGCCCAGCCCCTGAGCCCCACGCAGCTCGAAAGGCTCGGCGAAGAGCTGCGTCGGGCCCTCGGGCGCCGCGTCGCGGTCGCGGTGCGGGTGGATCGGGGGCTGCTGGGCGGCCTGATCGTCAAGGTCGGCTCGCGCATGGTCGACGGCTCGCTGCGCAGCAAGCTGGCGCGCCTGCAACTGGCGATGAAGGGACCGGGATGAGGGGGCGCTTCCGCCCCGGTCGCGAGCAAAGAACCAGAACAGAGATCGAAAGAGGGTTTTGATGGAAATTCGCGCAGCGGAGATTTCGGCGATCCTGAAGCAGGAAATCGCCAATTTCGGCAGCGAGGCGGATGTCGCGGAGGTCGGGCAGGTGCTGTCGATCGGCGACGGCATCGCCCGCGTCTACGGCCTCGACAATGTTCAGGCCGGCGAGATGGTCGAGTTTCCCGGCGGCATCCGGGGCATGGCCCTCAATCTCGAGACCGACAATGTCGGCGTCGTCGTGTTCGGCGAAGACAGGAACATCCGCGAGGGCGACATCGTCAAGCGCACCGGCGCCATCGTCGACGTGCCGGTCGGGCGCGGCCTGCTGGGCCGCGTCGTCGATGCCCTGGGCGAGCCGATCGACGGCAAGGGACCGCTGACCGACGTGACGCGCGCCCGCGTCGAGGTCAAGGCGCCGGGGATCGTGCCGCGCCGCTCGGTGCACGAGCCGGTGCAGACGGGCCTCAAGGCGATCGACGCGCTGATCCCGATCGGGCGCGGCCAGCGCGAGCTGATCATCGGCGACCGCCAGACCGGCAAAACCGCGCTGGCGATCGATACCATCCTCAACCAGCGGGCGGTCAATGCCGGCGGCGACGAGAAGCTGAAGCTCTACTGCATCTATGTCGCGATCGGCCAGAAGCGTTCGAGCGTCGCCCAGATCGTCAAGACCCTGCAGGATTACGGCGCTCTCGACTATTCGATCGTGGTGGCCGCGACCGCCTCCGAGCCGGCGCCGCTGCAGTTCCTTGCGCCCTATGCCGGGTGCGCAATGGGGGAATTCTTCCGCGACAACGGCATGCATGCGCTGATCATCTATGACGATCTGTCGAAGCATGCCGTCGCCTATCGCCAGATGTCGCTACTGCTGCGCCGGCCGCCGGGCCGCGAAGCCTATCCGGGCGATGTGTTCTATCTGCATTCGCGGCTGCTCGAGCGGGCGGCCAAGATGAACGACCAGCACGGCGGCGGCTCGTTGACGGCGCTGCCGATCATCGAGACGCAGGCGGGCGACGTGTCGGCCTATATCCCGACCAACGTGATCTCGATCACCGACGGCCAGATCTATCTCGAGACCGAGCTGTTCTATCGCGGCATTCGCCCGGCGGTGAATGTCGGGCTGTCGGTCAGCCGCGTCGGATCGGCGGCGCAGATCAAGGCGATGAAGCAGGTGGCCGGGCGCATCAAGCTCGAGCTGGCGCAATATCGCGAGATGGCCGCCTTCGCGCAGTTCGCCTCCGATCTCGACGCCACCACGCAGCGCCTCCTGGCGCGCGGCAGCCGCTTGACCGAATTGCTGAAGCAGCCGCAATTCGCGCCGGTGCCGGTCGAGGAGCAGGTGGTCGCAATCTTTGCCGGCACCCGCGGCTATCTCGACACGATCGAGGTCGCCGATGTGACCCGCTTCGAGGCGGCGATGCTCGCCGAGTTGCGCACCCGGCGGCCGGAGCTGCTGGCGGCGATCCGCGAGCAGCGCGAGATGTCGAGCGAGGTCGAAAAGGAACTCGGCGATTTCCTCGCCGAGTTCGTCAAGACGTTCGTGTGATGGCCGCGCGCGCGCACATCGCCGCCTTCCTCCCCCTCCGGGGTCGGGGAGAGGAAATCCCGCTTTGCGGCCGCGCCCGCAGGCGCTCCCCCCGCCCCGCCGGCGGGGCGGCGGTGCCGCAGGCGGTTCGGGCAGAGGGGTCGCGATGCCGAGCCTGAAAGACCTGCGGCTGCGGATCCGCAGCGTCAGGGCCACCCAGAAGATCACGGCGGCGATGAAGATGGTCGCCGCCTCGCGCCTGCGCCGCGCCCAGGAGCAGGCCGAGGCGGCGCGGCCCTATGCCTCGCGGATGGAGCGGGTCCTAAGCTCGCTTGCCGCCCGCATGGCAAAGCTGCCCGGGGCGCCGCGGCTGCTCGCCGGCACCGGCAAGGAAGACACCCACCTGCTGGTCGTCGCCACTTCCGACCGCGGCCTGGCCGGCGGCTTCAACGCCGCGATCCTGCGCGAGGCGCGGCGGCGCATCCGCGAGCTGGAAGCGGCCGGCAAGCGGGTGCTGGTCCTGACGATCGGCAGAAAAGGGCGCGACAGCCTGCGCCGCGATTATGCCCGCCTGATCCATGACAGCCTGACCGAAGTCGGACGTCGGCGCCTGTCCTTCGAGGAGGCGCGCGCGATCGCCGAGCGCATCCTCGTGCTCTACGAGGCGGGCGGGTTCGACGTCTGCACGATCATCTACAACCGCTTCCGCTCGGCGATGACCCAGATCGTCACCGCCCAGCAGCTGATCCCGTTTGCGCCGCCCGGCGGCGCCGGGGAGGAGGAAATGGCCGGGGCCGTCTATGAATTCGAGCCCGAAGAGGAGGAGATCCTCGGCGATTTGTTGCCAAAGAACCTCGCCGTGCAAATCTATACCGCATTGCTCGAAAACGCCGCGAGCGAACAGGGCGCGCGGATGACCGCGATGGACAACGCCACCCGCAATGCCGGCGAAATGATCGACCGGCTCACCCTCAACTACAACCGCACGCGCCAGGCCGCCATTACCAAGGAGCTGATCGAAATCATCTCCGGCGCCGAGGCGCTCTGATCAGGAACTTTTGGCCCATGCCCACCAATTCCGTCGGAAGAATTACCCAAGTCATCGGCGCCGTCGTCGACGTTCACTTTGAAGGCGAGCTGCCGCCGATCCTGACCGCGCTTACCGTCGACAATGGCGGGCGCACGCTGGTGCTCGAAGTGGCGCAGCACCTCGGCGAGAACACGGTGCGGACGATCGCGATGGACACGACCGACGGGCTTGTGCGCGGCGCCCGCGTCGTCGATACCGGCGGTCCGATCACGGTGCCGGTCGGTCCCGAAACCCTGGGCCGCATCCTGAACGTCGTCGGCGAGCCGATCGACGAGCGCGGGCCGGTGCAAACCAACCGCCGCTCGCCGATCCACAAGCCGGCGCCCGAATTCGTCGACCAGTCGACCGAAGCCGAGATCCTGGTCACCGGCATCAAGGTCGTCGATCTGCTGGCGCCCTATGCCAAGGGCGGCAAGGTTGGCCTGTTCGGCGGCGCCGGCGTCGGCAAGACCGTCATCATCATGGAACTGATCAACAATATCGCCAAGGCGCATGGCGGCTATTCGGTATTCGCCGGCGTCGGCGAGCGCACCCGCGAGGGCAACGATCTCTATCACGAGATGATGGAGTCGGGGGTCATCACCCCCAACGGCACCGGCTCCAAGGCGGCGCTCGTCTATGGCCAGATGAACGAGCCGCCGGGCGCGCGCGCGCGCGTCGGATTGTCGGGGCTGACCATTGCCGAATATTTCCGCGACGAAGAAGGCCAGGACGTCCTGTTCTTCGTGGACAACATCTTCCGCTTCACGCAGGCGGGTTCCGAGGTGTCGGCCCTGCTCGGCCGCATCCCTTCGGCGGTCGGATATCAGCCGACATTGGCGACCGATATGGGCGCGTTGCAGGAGCGGATCACGACCACCAAAAAGGGTTCGATCACATCGGTGCAGGCGATCTACGTGCCGGCCGACGATCTGACCGACCCGGCGCCGGCGACCTCGTTCGCCCATCTCGACGCCACCACGGTGCTGTCGCGTCAGATCGCCGAGCTTGGCATCTATCCGGCGGTCGATCCGCTCGACTCGACCTCGCGCATGCTCGATCCGCGCATCGTCGGCGAAGAGCACTACCGGGTGGCGCGCGACGTGCAGCGCGTTCTGCAGACCTATAAATCGCTGCAGGACATCATCGCGATCCTGGGCATGGACGAGCTCTCCGAGGAGGACAAGCTGATCGTCGCCCGTGCCCGCAAAATCCAGCGCTTCCTGTCGCAGCCCTTCCACGTCGCCGAGGTGTTCACCGGCACCCCCGGCGTGTTCGTCAATCTCGAGGACACGATCAAGGGCTTCAAGGGCATCGTCGCCGGCGATTATGACGACATGCCGGAGAGCGCCTTCTACATGGTCGGCACGATCGAGGAGGCGATCGAGAAGGCGCGCCGCATGGCCGCCGAGGCGGCGTAAGGGAGCTTCGACCCGATGAGCGAGCGGATACCGCAGGCGGCCGCGCCGCCGGCGCGCAGAGGTGAAGGGCGCCGGGGCGGCTCCGCGCACGGCAGGGGCGGGCGCTGATGCCCGAGCGCTTCGAATTCGAGCTGGTGACGCCCGAGCGGCTGCTCTTCGCCCAGATGGTCGACATGGTCGTCGTGCCCGGCAGCGAGGGCAATTTCGGCGTGCTCGTCGGGCATGCGCCGCTGATCTCGTCGCTGCGGCCGGGGATCGTCGATGTCTATGAGGGCCAAGCGATCACCCGCCGCTTTTTTGTCGTCGGCGGGATTGCCGAGGTGACGCCGCGGCGCTGCACCGTGCTCGCCGACGAGGCGCTCGAGCCGCAAGCGCTCGACCGCGCCGCGATCGAGGCGGAATTGCAGCTCGTGAGCGGCAATCTCGCCAGCCTGCGCGAGCGGATCGCGCACGCCAGCGATGCCGATCGCGAGCGCCTGATCGTCGAAATGCACGGGCTCGAGCGCGAGGAGGCCATTGCCCGGGCAAAGCTCCAGATCCTGGCGGCCGAGACGGCGCACTGACGCTCCCGCCGCCGCGGCGCGCCTGCTCGCGACGACCGGTTCGCCGCCGGCCGGGACCGGCGGGCGAGGCTGCTTGGGAGGGAGGACAGGATGGCGGTCACGATCTACCACAACCCGCGCTGCGGCACCTCGCGCAAGGCCTTGGCGTTGCTGCGCGAAAAGGGCATCGAGCCGGAGATCGTCGAATATCTGAAGACCCCGTACACGGCCGCTCAGCTGAGAGAACTGCTATGCCAGCTCGGCATGCCGGCGCAACGGCTGCTGCGCCGCAAGGAAGCGGCGGCGGCCGGCATCGATGCGGCGCGGATGTCGGAAGACGAGCTGATCGCGGCGATGGCGGCAAACCCGATCCTCGTCGAGCGCCCGATCGTCGTCTCGGGTCAGAAGGCCGCGCTCGGCCGCCCGCCCGAGGCGGTGCTGGCGGTCCTGTAGGTCGCGACCGCGCCGGCGCTGCCGGCGCCGGCATCGCTACTCCGGCGGGGTCTTGGCCGTGTATTCCGCGGCGCAGAAGGTGCCGCCTTGATAGCGCTCGGCGATCGGGCCGGCCTCTGCCGGTTCGGCGGCGAGCACCGCGGCGGCGTAGGCTTCGGAATCGTCCTGCGGCCGGTAACCGAGGCGCAGGGCGTTGGTATTGTCGTACCACGAGCGCCGGTTGTTCGAGACGCCATAGACGATCTCGAAGCGGATGTCGGGATGTTCGAGGCCGATGCGCACGAGCTGCGCATAGTCGCGCGGGCTGATCCAGATACTGAGGCGGCGCTTGTCGATCGGCCTTGGCCCGAAATTGCCGATGCGCGTGCACAGAAACCCGATGCCGTGCTTGTCGGCGTGAAGGCTGGCGAGCGCCTCGCCGAAGGCCTTGCTGACGCCGTAGCGGCTGTCGGGGCGCGGCACGACGCGATGATCGATCCTTTGCGTGCGCGGATAGAAGCCGACTGCGTGGTTCGAGGTGGCAAAAACGATGCGCCTGACCCCGGCGCGGCGCGCCGCCTCGAAAAGGTTGTAGGTGCCGACGATGTTGCCGGCAAGGATCGTCTGCCAGTCGCTCTCGCCGGAGATGCCGCCCAGATGGACGATGCCGTCGGCGCCGGCGACCATCTTCTCGACCGCCGCCATGTCGGTCAGGTCGGTCTGGTCGACTTCTTCGCCCGCGCCCGCCGGCGTCAGCGGCACGCGGTCGGAGAGCCGCAGGATCGGATAGACGCCGCGCAGGCTCTCGCGCAACGCGCGGCCGATCGTGCCGGCGGCGCCGGTGATCAGCACCCGGTTCATGCTCGGCATGCCTGCTCCCTCCGGCTCAGCCGCGCCGTTCCTGGCGGCGCAGGAAATCGATAAAGATCGCGGCCAGGACCCCCTCCTTCGCCTGCCAGTCTTCAAGGGCGACATCGAGATCGGGCCGGTCCTCGGGCAGCACCTCGTGATATTCGGCGTTCGGCATCAGGCGATGGGCGATCTGGCCGGGCTCGCGCGGGTGCACGCGGTCGTTGCCGGGGCAGATGCAGGCCGGCACCGTCAGCGAACGCAGCGCGGCGGGGGCGATGCCGATGACCGGATGTTCCGTCCCCGCCGCGAAGCTCTGCCGCCAGGCGCGCATGACCGCGATGAAGCGGCCGGGTTCGATCGCCAACAGGCGCGCGCGATTGGCCGGATTGTTCGCAATCACCTCGCGCCAGTGCTCGCTGGCGCAGACGGCTTCCATGCCGCGCTTCTCGGCCAGCTCGATGTATTGGGTATAGTAGTTATAGAGGAGCCGCTCGGCGGCATAGGCGCCGCCGGTGACGCGCCACAGCAACAAGCTGCGCACGGCGGCGGGGTGGCGCAAGGCCGTCAGCAGGGCGAGGCGGCAACCCGACGAGCTGCCGCCGATATGGGCCGGCAGCGCATCGAGCTCGGACAGCAGCGCATATAGATCCTCGGCCCAGATCTCGTTTTCCGAAGTGCCGCCCTCGAAGGAGACGGCGGAGGCGCCGCAATTGCGCCGGTCGTAGACGAGGACGCGGTAGCCGGCCTCGGCGATCTTTTGCCCGAGCGACTTGACCCCGACGAGGCCGCGCCGCCCGCCCGGCTGCAAGGCCACCCAGGGGCCGTGTTCGCCGAGGATCTCGTAGTTGATGTCGACACCGCGGATCTGGGCGACCGGCATGCTTTCCTCCCCATGGTTCTCGCCGCCGAATTCTGCCATTGTAACCGACCAATCTGGCATGGAGAAACCGGCATGCGGATCGGCGTCTTTTATTTCCCTGTCGATTACGGCATCAATATCGCCGAGCTTGCCCGTGCCCTTGAAGAGCGCGGGCTCGAGTCTCTCTATGTGCCCGAGCACACCCACATCCCGGTCAGCCGCCGCACCCCGTTTCCCGGCGGCGGCGAGCTGCCGCAGCGCTACGCCCACACCCACGACCCGTTCGTCGCGCTGTCCTTCGCCGCCGCGGCAACGCAAAAGCTCGTGCTCGGCACCGGCATCTGCCTCATTCCCGAGCGCGATCCGATCGTTACCGCCAAATGCGTCGCCAGCCTCGATCAGCTGTCGGGCGGGCGCTTCGTCTTCGGCATCGGCGGCGGCTGGAACGTCGAGGAGATGGAAAACCACGGCGCCCGCTACAACACCCGCTTCAAGCTGATGCGCGAGCGGATCCTGGCCATGAAGGCGCTGTGGACGCAGGAAGAAGCCTCCTTTCACGGCGAGATGGTCCGTTTCGATCCGGTGTGGTCGTGGCCGAAACCGCTGCAAAAACCGCACCCGCCGATCCTGCTGGGCGGGGAGAGCGACTATACGCTCAGGCGCGTCGTCGAATATTGCGACGGCTGGATTCCCCGCCCGGTCGCCGGCTTTACGGCGACCGCCGCGCGCGCGCGGCTGCACAAATTCGCGGCCGAGGCCGGCCGCGATCCCAAGAGCCTGCGGATTTCAGTATTCCGCGCGCCGGCCGACAAGCGGGCGCTGGCCGAATATCGCGAGGCCGGCATCGACGAGGCGCTGTTGGAGGTGCCCGACAAGAGCCGCGACGAGATCCTGCGTCTGCTCGACGATTACGCAGCGCTCGCGGCCTGACCCGGAGAGGGGGCATGATCAGGGAAGAGCTGATCTTTGTCGCCACTTGCGACATCTCGGGCCATGTCCGCGGCAAAGGGTTTCCGGCACGCGAGCTGCCGGCGCGGCTCAAAAAAGGCGTCGGCTGGACCGGCAGCAATCTGATGATGTCGCCTTCGGGCCCGATCTGGGACACGCCCTTCGGCACCGCCGGCGATCTGATGATCGTCCCCGACCCCGCGGTCGAGGTTCGGGTCGATTTCGGCGACGGCTCGGCGGTCGAGCATTTCTTTTTGGGCGACATCTGCACGACCGACGGGGCGCCGTGGGAATGCTGCCCGCGCGATTTTCTGCGCCGCGCCGTCGATGCGCTCACGGCCGAGGCGGGGCTCGCCGTGATGGCCGGGTTCGAGCAGGAATTTGTCTATGAGGGCATCGCCGGGCGGCCGGGCGATGCTTATGCCCTCTCCGCCTTCCGCCGCCAGGGCGCCTTCGGCGAGGTTTTCATGGCGGCGCTCGCCGCCGCCGGCGTCGGGCTCGACACCTTTCTTGCCGAGTATGGCGCGCGCCAGTTCGAGGTGACGGTGGCGCCGGCCCCGGCGCTGACCGCCGCCGATCATGCCGTCATCACCCGGGAGATGGCGCGGGCCGCGGCGTTTCGCCTCGGGCATCGCGTCAGCTTCTCGCCGAAACCCGACCCCGAGGATGTCGGCAACGGCGTCCATATCCATTTTTCGCTGTGGGACAAGAGCGGGCGGCCGATGACCCACATGCCGGGGGAGGCGATGGACCTCGCCCCGGCGGCGCAGCATTTCTGTGCCGGCATTCTGCACCATCTGCCGGCGATCTGCGCGGTGACGGCCCCCTCGCCGGTCTCCTATCTGCGGCTTGTGCCCAATCGCTGGGCTCCGACCGCGATCGATCTCGTGCGCCAGGACCGCGGCGCCTGCCTGCGCATCTGCCCGGTCTTCGCCGCCGCAAATGCGGAGGAAAGGGCGCGGCAATTCCACCTCGAATTCCGCGCGACCGACGCCGCCGCGAGCCCCTATCTGGCGCTCGGCGCCGTCATTTTCGCCGGCACCGACGGCATTCGCCGCAAGCTGCCGCTGCCGGCGCCGGGAACGCCGCCGCGGCCGCTGCCGCGCTCGCTCTCCGAGGCGCTCGACGGGCTTGCCGCCAGCGCAGCGGCGCAGCGCTGGTTCGGCCCGACCCATATGGAGGCCTATCTGCGCTTCAAGCGCGTCGAGGCGGAAAAGATGGCGGGGCTTTCCGCAGCCGAGCTGTGCGCCCGCTATGCCGAGATCTATTGAGCAAGCGATGAGCGCGGGTCTGCTCGACCGCGACGAGCCCGCCCCGGTAATGCTCGTCAACGAAGGGGGGCGCTCGCCTTTTTTTCTTGTCTGCGACCATGCCGGCAACCGCATTCCCCGCCGGCTCGGCACGCTCGGCCTGCAAGAGGCCGAGCGGCAGCGCCATATCGCCTGGGACATCGGCATCGCCGCGGTCGGCCGCGCGCTGTCCTCTCTGCTGGATGCGACGCTGATCCTGCAGACCTATTCGCGCCTCGTCATCGACTGCAACCGCGATCCGGCGGTGGCGAGCTCGATCCCGGCCGTCAGCGAGCTGACCGAGATCCCCGGCAATGTCGGGCTTGACGCCCAGGCGCGGGCGGCGCGGATCGCGGCGATCTTTCGCCCCTATCACGACTGCATCGCGGCGGCGCTCGACCGGCGCGCGGCGGCAAGACGCCCGAGCGTGTTGATCGCGCTGCACAGCTTCACGCCGGTCTACAAGGGCGTGGCGCGGCCATGGCAGGTCGGCGTGCTGTTCAATCGCGACGAGCGCTTTGCCCGCCCGCTGCTGGCGCTGCTGCGCGCCGAGGGCGATCTTGTCGTCGGCGAGAACGAGCCCTACCGCGTCAGCGATCTGACCGATTACACGATCCCGGTGCATGGAGAGCGGCGCGGTCTGCCGCATGTCGAAATCGAAATCCGCCAAGATCTGATCGCCGCGCCCGCAGGACAGACCCTTTGGGCGCAGCGGCTGGCGCGACTGCTGCCGGCCGCCGCCGCGGAATTCCCCGGCCTATGACGGCGCCTTCCCGCGAGATGCCGGTCGATCCGGCGCACGCGGCGCTGTTGATCATCGACGTTCAAAACTATTGCGCGCACCGCGAGGGCGGCGCCTGGCGCGGGCTCGACGACGCCGCCTTCGCGCAACGGGGCGGGTATCTGTTCCGCGCTCTGCGCGAGGCCGTGCTGCCCAATCTGGCGCGCTTGCTCGCGGCCTCCCGTGCGGCCGGGATCGAGGTCATCTATACGGTCATCGAGAACCTGACGCGGGACGGCCGCGACCGCAGCCTCGACTACAAGATTTCCGGCATCGACGTGCCGCCCGGCTCCTTCGACGCGCAAATTCCGGCCGAGATCGCGCCGGCAGCGGACGAGATCGTCCTGCGCAAGGCCTCGTCCGACGCTTTCGTTTCGACCAATCTCGACTATCTGCTGCGCAATCTCGGCGTGCGCACGCTGATCATTGGCGGGCTGCTGACCGATCAGTGCGTCGAAAGCGCGGTCCGCCATGCCTGCGATCTGGGCTATCTGGTGACGCTTGCCAGCGATGCCTGCGCCGCCTTGAGCTGCGAGCGGCATGAGCAGGCGCTCGCCGGCCTGCGCGGCTATTGCCGGCAGCGCCGCACCACCGAAATCCTTGCCGAAATCGCGCCGCCGCGCCGCTAGGACGGCCGGCGGGCGGAGACGACGAAGATCGTCGCCGGCAGGCGCAGCTCGCCCCCTTTCATATAGGCGGCGAAGGCTTCGGCCATCTCGCGCTTGAGGCTCTCGCGGGTCGCGGCGTCGGGCTGTTTCTCGTCGATCAGCCGGCCCGAGGGGCCCATTACCAGGGCGTGCTCGGCCTCGCTCTCGGGGCTTGTGCCGATGATGTCGGGCCGCTCGCGGCGGATCGCGATCTCGGCGAACCCGGCCGCGGCGAGAACGCCCTCCACGTAATCGGGATCGCTGAAGGCGAGCGGGCCCGGCGCCCGCGGGTCCTGCGGCGCGGGCGGGCCGAGCCGGCGCAGCGCAATGTCGTAGGCGACCAGCCAGTGCGGGTTCTCGGCCAGCGGCGCCCAGCAGGCGAAACAGAGCCGGCCGCCCGGGCGTGCGGCGCCGCAAAGGTTGCGGAACGCGGCCGCCGGATCGGCGAAGAACATCACGCCAAAACGCGAAACGACCAGATCGAAGCGGCCGGGCTCGAAGCGGTATGTCTGGGCGTCGGCGAGCAGCAGCGAGACATTGGCGAGGCCGCTCTCGGCGATCCGACGGCGGGCGACGGCGAGCATCGGTTCGGCGATATCGACGCCGAGCACATGGCCGTGCGCGCCGACGGCCTCGCCCAACGGGACCGTCGTGGCGCCGGTGCCGCAGCCGATTTCGAGCACAGTTTCGCCCGGCCTCGGCGCCGCATGGGACAGCAGCAGATCGTTGACCGCGCGTACGCGGCTCTCCATCGCGCCGCCAAAGCCGACCCAGCGCGGGCCGGCGATAGTGTTCCAGTATTGCCGCTGGGCGGCATTGGGGGTGTCGGCCATGCTTGTTTCCTCTGGCGGGTCGTTCGGCCCCTTCTGGCGCCCGCTCCAGGATCGCGGGCGCAGCGGAACAGCCCCTCAGTCGGGTTCGATCGGCATCGTCGCGATGTCGGTCCAGGCGATCGGCGCGCCGCATTTCTCGGCCGCCGCGGCCGGCGGCAGCGAACGGTCCCAGTGCACGGCGAGAAAACGCCGCCCGTTCGCTTGGGCGGCTTCCGCCGACACCAGCCACAGCAGCGGCGGCACCATGATCTCCGGACGCAGCAGGCGCGCGCGGTCGCTGACCGCGCCGTCCGGAATGATGCGCGTATCGGTCATGCCGCCCGGCACCAGGACGTTGGCGGTGACGCCGGTTCCCTGCAGATCGGCTGCCATCACCGCCGTCGCCGCCTCGGCCGCCGCCTTGCTCGCGCCGTAGAGGACGTAACCGGCGCGGATCATCGTGCCAAGGCTTGTCGTCACGGTCACGATGCGTCCGCGCCCGGCGCGCAGCATATGCGGAGCGACGGCGCGCGCCATCATCAGCGGTGCGGTGGCATTGACCGCAACAAAGCGGCTCCATTGTTCCGGCGTGATCTCCCAAAAGCGGATAGGGTTGCGCCGCTGATCGGCGCGGATCGCACCCTGGCCGATACCGGCGTTGTTGACGAGGATGTCGATCCGGCCGCAACGCTCGAGCACCGCCCTGACGATCGCCTCGAACGCGCTCGGATCGGTGAGGTCGGCGTGCAGCGGATGCACGGTTGCGGTGAATTGTCGGGAGGCGGCCAGGGCTTCGAGTTCGTCGAGCCAAGCAGCCTCGCGATCGACCGCCGCCACATCGATGCCGGCTTCGAGAAGGCCCAGACTCATCGCCCGGCCGATGCCGCTCGCGGCGCCGGTAATGATCGCCACCTGACGTTCTCCCGCCATTCGCCTTCCTCCCGGTCAAGGCCCGTCGGCCGGTCCCGAGTGTCCCATTCGTCCGGCGGTCATGCAATCCTTGATCGCCTCAGCTTCGGAACAGCGCGAAGTACAGCACGTGCACCCACGACAGAAAGCCATCGATGATGGCCCATAGGATCGAATGGTTGTTCGTGTAGGAGATCGCGATCGCCAGGGCGGTGCCGAAACTGACCCCGTATTTCGCGCCTTCGAGGCGCAGGCTGTAATGCCGCTGTCCGTTCATCTCACCCTCCGCGTCAAATCGGATTGTGGTAATTTTCGTTTTGCGCCGCGCCGAGCTTCGCCGCAATGGCACGGCTCGCGCCATTGCGGCGTTTGCCATCCGCGAACCCGACCGAGGTCGATCACAAGAGGCGTTACCCGATGTCGAGCGAAAGCCTTCACATACCCCGCGAAACTCTGTCGCAGGAGGGCCGGCTCCTCCACTACGCGATCACCTCGCTGAAGGAAGAGCTCGACGCCGTCGACTGGTACCGGCAGCGCGCCGACGACACCGAGGACGAAGAGTTGAGGGCGGTGCTGCTGCACAACATGCGCGAGGAAATCGAGCACGCCTCGATGCTGCTCGAATGGCTGCGCCGCAACAATCAGGATTTTGCGAGCAGTTTCGATACTTATCTGTACAGCGAGGGGCCGCTGACCGCGGTCGAAGGCGCGGCCGAGAAGGCCGCCGGCGGCGCGGCCGCCGCCGCCGGCGGCCGCCGCGACGATCTCGGCTTCACCGTCGGCCGGCTCAGGGGAGAATGAGGATGGAATATCTGGGCCGCCGGCTGGCGCCGTTCTCCGATGCGATCTGGCGGGCGATCGACGAGGCCGTCATCAAGGCCGCGCGCGATCGCCTGACCGGCCGCCGCTTTCTCGATCTCGAAGGTCCGTTCGGGGCGGGGCTGACCGCAATCGAGGTCGGCAACGACGATTACTGCCGCCAACCCGGGCCCGAGGAGGCCGGCGTCGTGATGAGCCGGACATTGCCGGTGCCGATGCTGCGCAAGAGCTTCCGGCTCAGCATCCGCCGCGTTGCCGCGCATCTCGAGCGCGGCCTGCCGCTCGACCTGTCGCCGGCGCAAACCGCCGCCGAGGCGGTCGCCGCCCGCGAGGAGGCGCTGATCTATCGCGGCCAGCAGGATTTCGGCGTCACCGGCCTGTTGACGGCCGAGGGCCGCCAGCACGTGAGCGGCGGCGGCTGGTCGCAGATCGACCGGGCGCTGCAGGACACGCTGGCGGCGGTCACCAAGCTCGATGCGGCGGGCTTTCGCGGCCCCTATGCGCTGGTGTTGGCACCGGCGCTCTATAATACGCTGTTCCGCCTCTATCCCGGCAGCGATGTGCTGCAGCTCGAACATCTGCGGCGCCTGTGCCAGGGCGGCATCTTCAAGGCCGATATCGAGGGCGGCCTCGTCGTCGATCCCCGCCTGGGCGCCATCGTTCTCGGCCAGGATTTGCGGACCGGTTATATCGGACAGGACGGCGTCCACTATCAGTTCTATGTCAGCGAGAGCATGGTGCTGCGCATCGACGAGCCGAAGGCGATCTGCACGATCGCGGCGAGTCTGGGAGAGGAGTCGGCGGGCCGCGCCGCCGCGACCGGGGCGGCGTGATTGGCCTTATTCTCCGGTCCGCCGCGGCCGCGGCGGGCGGTGCGGCGGCCGCCCCGTCGCGATCCCTTTCTCCCGCCGCGGAGTTCGTTACAATCGGCACAAGCCACGGGAAGCGGGGATGACCGTCAACACCTGCAAGCAACAGCCCATCGGCCCGGCCGACAGCGATCCCCTTGCGGCCGCCCGGGAGCTTGGACCCATGCTCGAAGCGGCCGCCGACGAGATCGAGCGGCGCCGCGAACTGCCCGACCCGGTCGTCGCCGCGCTCGTCGCACGCGGGCTTTTCCACCTGTTGCTGCCGCAAGCACTGGGCGGCGCCGAGCTGCCGCCGGCGCGCTTCGTCGAGGTCATCGAGGAGGTCGCCAAACACGACGCCAGCACCGCCTGGTGCCTGGGCCAGGCGAATGGCTGCGCGATGACCGCCGCCTATCTCGAGCCCGAAGTGGCGCAGAAGATTTTTGGTCCGCCGCACGGCATCGTCGCGTGGGGACCGCCGGGTCCGGCTGCACTCACCGCCGTGCCCGGCGGCTATCGGCTGAGCGGCAGCTGGAGCTTCGCCAGCGGCAGCCATCATGCCAGCTGGCTTGGCGCCCATGTGCCGGTCGCGGATGCGGACGGCGCGCCGCGTCGGCGGCCGGACGGCGGGGCGGTATTGCGCACGCTGCTGTTTCCAAAGGCCAGCGCCCGCATGGCCGATACATGGCATGTCATCGGCCTGCGCGGCACCGGCAGCGACACCTATTCGGTGTCGGATCTGTTCGTCCCGGAAGCCCATACCGTGCTGCGCGATCCCGCGGTGAAGCCGCGGCAGGGCGGCGCCCTCTATCATTTCAGCGCCAGCAACCTCTACTCCTCCGGTTTTGCCGGGATCGCGCTCGGCATCGCCCGCCGCGTCTTCGCGGCGTTTGTCGAGCTTGCCCGCGACAAGATCCCGCGCGGTGCGCGGCATACCTTGCGCGACGACAACCTCGTCCAGTTCGAGGTCGCGCAGTGCGAAGCCCGGCTTTCCGCCGCCCGTGCCTATCTGCTCGACGCGCTTGAAAAGATCTGGTGCGAAGTCTCCCGCACAGGCCGGTTGACCTCCGAGCACAACCTGACGATTCGCCTCGCCTCGACCTGGGCGATCCATCAGTCCCGCGATGTCGTCGCGACCCTCTATCATGCCGCCGGAGCGACGGCGATCTTTGCCGACAATCCGTTCGAGCGCCGGTTCCGCGACATCCATACGGTCGCCCAGCAATATCAGGGCCGCCAAGCGCACTTCGAAACGGTCGGCCAGATTTTGCTCGGGTTGCCGGCGGAAGGGACAATGTTTACCTTCTGAGCGGACCGGTTTCTGGTACAAAGCGGCAGGGGAAGGTGGTGCGCTGTGGGGGGGATTGTTGCTGCCGAACGGATGTCCGCCCGTCGTCATCCCGACCGGCACTGGTCGATCGACGACATTCCCTGGCACGCGGTCGACCGGGCGGCGATCGCGGGATGTGAGGAGTTTTTTTACCTGGTCGCGTCCGCGTCTTTTATGGAATGGACCACCGATCTCTATACCAGGAATTTGATCGATTTCTTTGCCGGCGACGAGGAGGTTACCGGCTGGCTTGAACGGCATTGGCTGCCCGAAGAATTGCAGCACGGTCTGTCCCTGCGGCGCTATGTCGAGACGGCCTGGCCCGAATTCGACTGGCCCCGGGTCTATCGTTCGTTCGTCGATGAATTCCGGGCGTATTGCCAGCCCGACGGGCTGGAGGTGGTGCGCGGCCTCGAAATGGCCTCGCGCTGCGTCGTCGAGACCGGCACGGCGGCCTATTACACGACCTTGTCGCGGGCGAGCCCCGAGCCGGTGCTGGCCGTCCTCGCGCGCCGGATCGCCGACGACGAGGTCCGCCATTACAAGCATTTTTATCGTTTTTTTCGCAAGTATCGGGAAGCGGAAAGGCCGGATGCGCGGGCCGTATTGCCGGCGCTGTGGCGCCGGCTGCGGATGACCGGCGGCGAGGACAGCTTTGTCGTGCTCAAGCATGTCTATTGTGCGACACGGCCGGGGGCCGCATTCGACCGGCATACCTATCGCGCATTGCGCCGCCGCGGCCGCCGGCTTGTCCGCCGCCATTTCCCGTACGAGATGAGCGTCAAGATGCTGCTGAAGCCGCTCGGGCTGAAACCCGGGGCGCAGCGCATTGCCGTGCCGCTGGCCGCAGCGCTCGCCCGCCGGCTGGTCCCGTAAGCCCGCGGGCTGATATCCGCGCGCCGGTCAAGCTGCGGCGCGCGCGCCGCCCGCGCGGGATTGCCGAAAACGCTCTCGCCGGCGGCCGGCCGGCAACCCCTCTCAGGCGGTCAGCATTCCAGCACGTGGCCGTTCGGGTCGCGGAAATAAAAGCCGCGGCCGCCGCGGCGGTGATTGATCGTCATATCGTCGAGGCTGCGCGGCCCACTGCCGTAAACCAGCCCCTCGTCGCGGACCCGCGCGAAAATCTGGTCGAACTCGGCCTCGCTGACCTTGAAGGCGTAGTGGTGCGGCTCGAAACTGTCGCGATTGTCGAAATCGAGGGTCAGCGTGTCATTGACCTTGACCGGCGCGAAATGGGACACCGGCCCCTCGTAGGAACGGCCGAAGATGCGGGCGAAAAACCGTGCAGACTCTTCCTTGTCGCGGGCCGGGACGATCGTATGGTCGAGCTGGATGGTCATCGCAAGCCTCCTCTCGCTCGCCCATAGATGAGCCCGGGCGGGACATCCGGCAATCCCCGCGCGGCGCGGCCGGCGGCTCTTCCGTCGTTGCGTCAAACCGTCTCTGCGCCCAAAAGCCGCGGCGGCTGCGGCGCGTTTTTCGGAACAGCCTTGTCCGATCCGTGTTCTGCCCGCAGATCGGCGTGGCAGGGAGGCGGCGATGCAGCAGGACGCAGCGCAACAGCATCAACATGCACCGCGGGCGGCGCGGGTGGCGGTCGGGTTCATGGCGGGTTTCATCGCCACCCTGATCTTTCATCAGCCCGCTCTCGCCGTGCTGCACGCCGTCGGCATGACCCCGGCGACGCCCTACGTGCTGAAGCCGGTGCCGCCCCTCGGCGTGCCGCAGGTCATCTCTCTGGCCTTCTGGGGCGGCGTGTGGGGCATCATTCTGGCGCTGATCGCCGCGTATTGGGGGCCGGTCCTGTTCTGGCCGGGCGCCATCCTGTTCGGCGCGATCTTTCCGACCCTTGTCGCCTGGTTCGTCGTGTTTCCGCTGAAGGGTATCCCGGTGGCGGGCGGGTTTCATTTTCCCGGCATCTTGGTCGGCCCGATCGTCAACGGGATGTGGGGGCTCGGCAGCGCGCTGTTCCTGTTCTGGCTGCCGCGCGCGGCCGGCGCGCCGCAGATCGCTCCGGATCGCGGCCGGCGCTCGGCCTTCTGAACGCGGGGCTCAGCGGATCGCCGCGACGATCGCGGCGCCGAGATCCTTTGTGCCGGCATTGCCGCCGAGATCGGGGGTGCGGGTGCCGCCGTCGGCCAGCACTTCGGCGATGGCCCGCTCGACCGCCGCCGCCGCCGGCTTTTCGCCGAGATGGTCGAGCATCATCGCCCCCGACCAGATCTGGCCGATCGGGTTGGCGATGCCGCGCCCGGCGATGTCCGGCGCCGAGCCGTGCACCGGCTCGAACATCGAGGGGTATTCGCGCTCGGGATTGATGTTGCCGGAGGGCGCGATGCCGATCGAGCCGACAATGGCAGGGCCCAAATCCGACAGGATGTCGCCGAACAGATTGGAGCCGACGACGACGTCGAACCAGTCCGGATGGCGCACGAAATGCGCGGTTAGGATGTCGATGTGGTACTGGTCCGCCCGCACGTCCGGGTACTCGCGCGCCACCGCGGCAAAGCGCTCGTCCCAGAACGGCATCGTGTGAATGATGCCGTTCGATTTGGTGGCCGAGGTCACGTGTTTCTTGCGGGTGCGGGCAAGCTCGAAAGCGTAGCGCATGATCCGGTCGCAGCCGCGCCGCGTGAACACCGCCTGCTGCATCGCCATTTCGTACTCGCTGCCGGAATAGAGCCGGCCGCCGATCTCGGAATACTCGCCCTCGTTGTTCTCGCGCACGACATAGAAATCGATGTCGCCGGGCCCGCGGCCCTTGAGCGGCGATTCGACGCCCTCCAAGAGCCGCACCGGGCGCAGATTGACGTATTGATGAAAGCCGCGGCGCAGCGGGATCAAGAGGCCCCACAGCGAGACGTGGTCGGGCACCCCGGGATAGCCGACCGCCGAGAGATAGACCGCGTCATGGCCGCGCAGCCGGTCAAGGCCGTCCTCGGGCATCATCCGCCCGGTCTTGGCGTAGCGCTCGCAGCTCCAGTCGAATTCCTCCCACCGGAGGGCAAAGCCGTAGGCGCCGGCCGCCCGCTCCAAGGCCGCGATCCCTTCGGGCATGACCTCACGCCCGATGCCGTCACCGGCGATGACCGCGACCCGATATGTCTTTCCCATTCCCGATCTCCGCCTGCTTCCTGCCGCGCAGCGGTCATTTATTGGCATTCCAGATGTCGGTAAAGAGCCGCCAGCGACCGCCGCTCTTGCGCCAGACGACGACGTACTTGCCGTCGATCCGCTGCGGGTTGGCGCCCTTTGTCGTCGCCGTGAACAGGCCGATCTCGCGCGCTGCCGTCGGCGACAGCGGGCGCGCATCGACGGACTTCAGGGTCATATCGCCGAGCTGAGGAGCGGCGCTTGACCAGAAGGCAGCGATCGCCTTTCTGCCCTGCACCATGTGCGCGCCGGGCGGCAGGAGCGTCGCATCCGGCGTGTACATCGCCGCCACCGTCGCCCCCTCGCCCTTGTTAAAGGCGGCGCTCCAGGCGTCGTCGAGCTTCTGGATCGCGGCCTTGCTTTGGGCAAAGGCCGGCGCCGCGGCGAGAGCGAGAACGCCGGCAAGAGCTGCGAAGCGCGGCATGGCCTTCCTCCCGCGGTCATTGCCGGGCGATCCTTGCACCGCCGCGCGCGGCGCACAAGCGATCCGTGCCGCGGCTCGGGTCAGACCGCAATCGTACCTTCCAGATAGAGGCGGGCGCGGCCGGCGATCGCGACGCGCTCGCCGATGAGTTCGCAATAAAGGATGCCGCCGCGGCGCGAGATCTGGCGCGCCGTGAGCCGGCTCTTGCCGAGGCGCGCCGCCCAATACGGGATCAGCGTGCAATGCGCCGAGCCGGTCGCCGGGTCCTCATCAACACCCTGCGCCGGCGCGAAAAAGCGCGAGACGAAGTCGTATTCGCCGCCGGCCGCGGCGGTGACGATAACGGCGAAGCGGTCGAGGCGCGCGAGCGCCGCAAAATCGGGCGCGAGCGCGGCAACGTCCGCGGGCGCGTCATAGACGGCGAGATAGTCGCGGGCGGCGAGGACCGCCGCCGGCGCGCGGCCGAGCGCGGCGTTGAGGCCCTCCGGCGGCGGGCAGGGGAGGGCGGGGCGCGCCGGGAAATCGAGCGTGAGAAGATCGCCGTCGCGGCTGACGGCGAGCGTTCCGGCCTTCTTGGTGCGGAACGAGACCCGCCGCAGCCGCGGCGCGAGAAACCGGAAGACCACATGGGCGGCGGCCAGGGTCGCATGGCCGCACAGATCGACCTCGGTCCTGGGCGTGAACCAGCGCAGCCGATATTCCCCCTCTTCGGGTGCGAAGAAGGCGGTTTCCGACAGGTTGTTCTCGGCCGCGATCGCCTGCATCAGGGCGTCCGGCAGCCAGGCTTCGAGCGGGCACACCGCCGCCGGATTGCCGCTGAATGCTTCCCCGGTGACGAAGGCGTCGATCTGATAGAGCGGAAGGCGCATCGTCCGTGCCTCAACCGACTCGCCGACCTCCTCGCAAATGCGAGGCCGCACCGGCTTCGCGCGTTGCCCGCTCAGCCCTCCCCGGCCCCTGCATGCAGCGGATGGGCGTGGTCGAGGGGACCGTGGCCGCGGCCGAAACCGGGAGCCGAGGCGATCGCCCGCCGGACATAGTCGCGGGCGCGCGCGACCGCGTGTTCGACGTCGAGACCCTGGGCAAGGCCGGCGGCGATCGCCGAGGCCAGCGTACAGCCGGTGCCGTGGGTGTGGCGGGTGTCGATGCGCGGGCTTTGCCAGATCCGCACGCCGGCGGGCGTGGCGAGCACATCGGTGACGACCGCACCCGGCAGGTGCCCGCCCTTCAGCAAGACCGCAGAGCAGCCGAGCGCCAAGAGATCCTGCGCCGCCTGCTTCATCTCCGCGACCGAGGCGATGCTGCGCCCGATCAGGATCTCGGCCTCGACGAGGTTCGGCGTCACCACCGCGGCGCGGGCGATCAACAAGCGCTTCAGCGCCGCGATCGCGCCCTCTTCGATCAACCGGGCGCCGCCCTTGGCGACCATGACCGGATCGACGACGAGCGGGGTGTCGGGCGCGTCTTCGGCGAGCGCCGCCGCGACCGCGGCAATGACCGGTTCATCGTGCAGCATGCCGGTCTTGATCGCGTCGGCGCCGATATCGGCGAGCACGACCGCGATCTGCCGGCGCACAAACTCCGGCGGGATCGGCAAGACGTCGAAGACGCCCTCGGTGTTCTGCGCGGTCAGCGCGGTGATCGCGCTCGCCGCATAGGCGCCCTGCATCGTCACCGTCTTGATGTCGGCCTGGATGCCGGCGCCGCCGCCAGAATCCGAGCCGGCAATGATCAGCACCCGGCCGCGCATCACTCGGCCGCCTGCGCCGTTCCGGCGAACGCTGCCGGCACCGGCCGGCCGGCGTCGGTGCCGGTCGCGGCGGCAAGGATGGCGGCGCAGATCTCCTCCACGGTCGCCGCGATCAACTCCTCGTCCTCGCCTTCGGCCATGACCCGGATCACCGGCTCGGTGCCCGATTTGCGGATCACGAGACGGCCGGCAGTGGCAAGCCGCGCTTCGGCGGCGGCGATCGCCCGCTGCACCGCCGCGGCTTCGAGCGGCTGGCCGTCGCCGTAGCGGACGCTGCGCAATACCTGCGGCACCGGCGTGAACAGCCGGCACACTTCGCTGGCGCGTCGCCCGGTCTCGACGATCGCGGCGAGAACCTGCAGGGCGGCGATCAGGCCGTCTCCGGTCGTCGCGTAATCGGCGAGAATGATGTGGCCGGACGGTTCGCCGCCGAGATTGCAGCCGAGGCTTCGCATCTTCTCGAAGACATAACGGTCGCCGACCGGCGTGCGATGCAGCCCGATCCCCGCCGCGGCGAGAAAACGCTCGAGCCCCAGATTCGACATCACCGTCGTGACCACGGCGCCGCCGGCAAGCCGGCCGCTTTTCGCCATCGTCGTGGCGATCAACGCGATCATCTGATCGCCGTCGAGGATCATGCCCCGCTCGTCGGCGATGACCAGCCGGTCGGCGTCGCCGTCGAGGGCGATGCCGATATCGGCCCGCCGCGCCAGCACCTCGCGGCGCATCTGCTCGGGCGCCAGCGCCCCGCATTCGCGGTTGATGTTGAGGCCGTCCGGCGACACTCCAAGAGAAAACACCTCGGCGCCCAATTCCCAGAATACGGTCGGCGCCACCTTGTAGGCGGCGCCATGGGCGCAGTCGACGACGATCCGGAGCCCGTCGAGGCGCAGCCCGCGCGGAAAGCTCTGTTTGACGAATTCGATGTAGCGGCCGCCGGCGTCGTCGAGCCTTTTCACCCGGCCCAGCTCGGCCGGGGCGGCGCGTCGCCGCGGTCCCTTCTGCAGACACGCCTCGATCTTCAGTTCGAGCTCGTCGGACAGCTTGCGGCCGTCGCGCCCGAACAATTTGATGCCGTTGTCGGCATAGGGATTGTGCGAGGCCGACAGCACGACGCCGAGATCGGCCCTCAGGCTGCGCGTGAGCATCGCAATCGCCGGGGTCGGCAATGGCCCGACCAGCACGACGTCCATGCCCATCGTCACAAAGCCCGCGGTCAGGGCCGGTTCGAGCATATAGCCCGACAGCCGCGTATCCTTGCCGATCACGACCAGATGCTTGTGCTGGCCGTTATGAAAGGATTCGCCGACCGCCATCGCGATCTTCAGCGCCGTCTCCGGCGTCATCGGTTCGCTGTTGGCGGTGCCGCGGATCCCGTCGGTGCCGAAGAGCTTGCGTTTCATGTGTCCAAACGTCAAAAGCGCTCCCGGTACAGTTATTCGCGGCAAATGCCGCCGCAAGTCAAAGGGCTTTTCCGTCCCGCCCGGAGCCGCCGGTCCCGCCGGACGGGCGGAGATGACGGCGGTCGCGATCCCGACTCGAAAGCCCGCTCCCGGGCAGGGCAAACGGCGCGCACGCGGCCTGCGGCCGCTCAGGTGCCGGGCTGCGGCTCGGGTTCAAGACCGCTCGGCCGGCCGGCGGGCGGCACCGAGCTGCGCCGGCCCGGACGCGTGTCCTCGGCCGCCGCCGGCGGCGGGGCGCTCTCGCGAACGATCCGCTCGCCCTTGATGATGCGGCGGATTTCGTCGCCCGACAGCGTCTCGTATTCGAGCAGGCCCTTGGCGAGCAGGTGCAGCTCGTCGAGATGCGCGGTCAGGATCGCGCGCGCCGCGGCCTCGCCTTCCTCGACCAGACGCCGGATCTCTTCGTCGATGACCTTGGCGGTGGCGTCGGAGACGTTCTTGCGCTGCGTCACCGAGTGGCCGAGGAAGACCTCCTCCTCGTTTTCGGCATAGCGCAGCGGCCCCAGCTTGTCGCTGAAGCCGAACTCGGTCACCATCCGCCGGGCCAGATTGGTCGCCCGGCGGATATCGTCGGCGGCGCCGGTCGTCACCCGGTCGGGCCCGAAGATCAGCTCCTCGGCGATGCGCCCGCCGAACAGGCTGGTCAGCATCGCCCGCAATTCGAGCTTCGACTGGCTGTATTTATCGCGCTCGGGCAGGTACATCGTGACGCCGAGCGCGCGGCCGCGCGGGATGATCGTCACCTTGTGCAGCGGCTCGTGGCCCTCGGCATAGAGCATGCAGAGCGCGTGCCCGGCCTCGTGATAGGCGGTCAGCTTCTTTTCATCCTCGGTCATCACCATCGAGCGGCGCTCGGCGCCCATCATGACCTTGTCCTTGGCCTGCTCGAATTCGTACATCCCGACCGAGCGCTTGCCTTTGCGCGCCGCCATCAACGCCGCCTCATTGACGAGGTTGGCCAGATCGGCGCCGGAGAAGCCGGGCGTGCCGCGGGCGATGATCTTGGCATCGACATCGGAGGCGAGCGGCACCTTGCGCATATGCACTTTCAGGATCTTCTCGCGGCCGACGACGTCGGGGTTCGGCACCACGACCTGGCGATCGAAGCGGCCGGGCCGCAGCAGGGCCGGATCGAGCACATCGGGGCGGTTGGTGGCGGCGATCAGGATCACGCCCTCATTCGCCTCGAAACCGTCCATTTCGACGAGCAGCTGGTTCAAGGTCTGCTCGCGCTCGTCGTTGCCGCCGCCGAGACCGGCACCGCGATGGCGGCCGACCGCGTCAATCTCGTCGATGAAGATGATGCAGGGAGCGTTCTTCTTGCCCTGCTCGAACATGTCGCGCACCCGGCTCGCCCCGACGCCGACGAACATCTCCACGAAATCCGATCCGGAAATCGTGAAGAACGGCACGTTCGCCTCGCCGGCGATCGCGCGCGCGAGCAGCGTCTTGCCGGTGCCGGGCGAGCCGACCAGCAGCACGCCTTTCGGGATCTTGCCGCCGAGGCGCTGGAACTTCTGCGGATCTTTCAGATATTCGACGATTTCCTCAAGCTCCTGCTTGGCTTCGTCGATGCCGGCGACATCATCGAAGGTGATGCGGCCGACCTTCTCCGTCAAAAGTCGCGCCCGGCTCTTTCCGAAACCCATCGCCCGGCCGCCGCCGCCCTGCATCTGGCGCATGAAGAAGATCCATACGCCGATCAGCAGCAGCATCGGGAACCACGAGACCAGGATGCCGAACAGGGAGGGCACGTTGTCGTCGACCGGTGCGGCGGTGATCCGCACTCCCTTGTCGGTCAGCAGCCCGACGAGGTTCGGGTCGCTCGGCGCGTAGGTCGAAAACGCCCGGCTGTCGGTGAAATGACCGGTGATGTTATGGCCGCGGATCGTGACGTCGGCCACCTGGCCGCGCTTCACGTCATTGAGAAAATCGGAAAAGGCGAGGTTCGCCTGCGGCCCGTGACTGGAGGATGTCTGGAACAGGTTGAAAAGTGCGACGAGAAGCAGCCCGATGACGATCCAGAGGGCCAGATTCTTGCCGAAATTATTCACGGTGAGGGCCTTTCATGCCGAGCTGGGCAGGGCGCCGGTTTCGACTTCACGGCGCCGGGCCATGCCGCGGACCCTTCTGCCCACCACACACATAAGGATGCGCCCGGCCCTAAACAACTGTAAAGCCCGCAGTCGTTAAAGGATTGACGGGTTTGAACAAAAATATCGGGGCGGGGGCTCCCGCACGGCGATATCCGAGAGCGGGCACGCAGGCCAGGCCGCGATCGTCGCGCGCCGCCGGCAGGACCGGATGGATCAGGCGGGGCAGCGGCAGCGGCCGTCGCCCGAGCCGGCGATTGAGCTCGCGCACCCCGGCGGGGCCGAGATACGAGATCTCGACCGGCCCGCTGGCCGTTTGCGGCAGCATGACGGCGAAGCGGCGATCCCACAGACAGCCGGTTCCCGGCATCAGCCGCACCGGCCCGGCCGCGCGCGCCAGTTCGCGCAGCACCAGAATGCCGTCGCGCCAGCGCACAAAGCGGCAACCGCCGAGCGTGTATCCGCGCGCTCCGCCGGCAAGCGCCGCCAGCAGGCGCGCCACGCGGGCGCGGCGGAGCGGGTAGCGGCTGCCGCCGATCGTCGCGACAACGGCGGCCAACGCCGGCGCGGCCGCCGGCGGCGCGGCGGCGGCAAGGCCGGCGTCGAGAACCGCGAAACCCGCCGGATGCAGCGCCACGGCCTTGGCGAGGAGGCGGTCGCGCGCCCGCTCGCACGCCTGGCGCGCCGCCCCGCAGGCGCGAATTTCGGCGCTAAGGCGCTCGCGTTCGGCGAGCTGCGGGCCGGCGCGCAGCCGCGCCCGTTCGAAGGCGGTGTCGCGATTGCTCGGATCGACGAGCCATGGCTGGCGCTCGGCATCGAGCCGGGCGACAAGGCGGGCTTTCGGAAAGCCGAGCAGCGGGCGCAACAGGCGACAGCCGGAGAGCTCGCGGATCGCCGACATCCCGGCAAGGCCGGCGGGGCCGCTGCCGGCCCGCCGCCGGATCAGATAGGTCTCGACCTGATCCTCCTCGTGATGCGCAAGCAGCAGGTGCAAGCAACCCCTCGCGCGGCACCAAGCGGTCAAAAGCTCGTAGCGCGCCGCGCGGGCGGCCTCCTCGATGCCGCTCGCCGGGCGCCCGCCGGACCAGACGAGAATCTCGTGGCGGATGCCGCGTTCTCGCAGCCATGCGCCGAGGCATCGCAGCTCGGCATCGCTGCCCGGGCGCAGGCGATGATCGACCGAGAGCGCGCAGATCTCGCCGCCATGCGCGCGCGCCCAGCGGTCGGCAAGGAGCGCCAGCGCAAGGCTGTCGGCGCCGCCGGAGGTGGCGACGGCCAAGAGCGGGCGGGTCTCGAAACGGGCGAGGCCGTCGAGGGCCGCCGCGAACTCGCCGTCGCCGATCGGTCGTACCGGATGCTCAGGATCCGCAGCCAAGCCGTCTCTTTTCCGCCGCCGCCCGCTCCTTGACGAGGCCGGGATGTGGAAAATCGTGATCGAGCTGGGCAAAGGCAAGACAGGCGTTATGGCGCTCGCCCGCGCGCGCCAGCGCCATGCCAAGCTTCAGCAGATCCTCGGCCGCCTTCGGTCCCTTCGGATAGCGCCGATAGCCTTCGGCAAAGGCGCTTGCCGCCGCCCGGTACTGGCGGCGCGCATAATAGGTCTCGCCGAGCCAATATTGCGCGTTGCCGGCCAGGGCGCTGTCCGGGTGCTGCCGGACGAACGCGCGCAGCGCTTCCTCGGCGGCGGGGTAATTCGCCTCTTTCAGCAGGCCGAAGGCGAAATTGTACTGCGCCGATGCCGAGCCGGACGGCAGTACGCCGCCGGTCGGCGGTTTTGAAGCGGCGGCTTCACCGGCATCGGCGGGGCGCGGCAACAGCGGTGTCGGCGGGGTCAGAGTGCCCTCTTCGGGGGCCGGCGTGCCGGGCGGCGTCAGGGTCCCGCTCTCCGGCGGAGAGGCGGCCGGGACGGGGCGTGAGAACGGCTCGGAGCCGGAAGCCGGCGCCGCACCCTGTCCGAGCCGCACATCGATGTCGCTGCTGATCTGCTCGAGACGCTGACGCAGCCGGTCCACCCGGTTCGTCATCTCCTCGACGCGTCCGGTCAGATCCCGCATCTGCTGCTCGAGCCGCTCCATCCGGACCTCGATATCGGCGGCGCCTTCGGGGCCCATTTCCTCGGTGCCGCCGGCGCGGCTGTAGACCTGGCGCTGCAGCATGCTGAGATCGCGTTCGAGCCGGTCGAGCCGTTCTTCGGTCGACAGTTCCTGCGGGGCGGCGGGCAGGCTCGGCATCGCGACGGCAAGCAGCGCGAGCAACAGCGTCGGGCCGGAGCGCAACAGGATCGGTCGCCAGCTCATGCGCGGTCCTCCGGCGGCGGGCAGGGGCGGATATGGCCGTCGCAGCGGCCTTGCCCCGCCTTTATCGGCGGGACGGGCCGACCGGCGCCGGCGGCGAAAGCGGCGAGGGCCGGCCGGAGCATTCTCCCCTTCCCGGCGTTCCGGGCCGGGGCAGGCCGGCTTGCGGAGCCGGCGGCAGATCGAGCAGGAGGGCAGTTCATTCTCGGCTGTCCCGACATCTCAAGGCCAGCAGGCAAAGAACCGATTGGCCCGTCGGCCTTCTCGCCAACCTTTCCCCGGCCGGGAAGCGGGGTTGGCCGCCGGCCGAACGAGGCTATCGGGAGAGCCGTGCTTAGGGTCCGTTTAGGGCAAAAAAAGGGCGCTGCTCGCACGATGCCCGGTTGAGATCCGCCTGCCCGCATCGCGGCGCCCGCCGCCGCCGTCCCGCGCCGGCGCTGCCCCTATTGGACGGTGGTAATGGCCACCCGGTTCTGCGCCCAGGCCCACGGGTTTGAGCCGAGCACCACCGGGCGATCCTTGCCGTAGCTGATCGTCGCGATGCGGGAGGCCGGGATGCCGAGGGCGACGAGCACGTCCTTGGCCGCCTCCGCGCGCCGCGCGCCGAGGGCGAGGTTGTATTCGCGCGTACCGCGCTCGTCGCAATGACCCTCGATCCTGACCATCACGTTGGGATAGCGGCGCAGCCATTCGGCCTGCCGGGTCAAGATCTGCTGCGCCTGCGGACTGATGTCCGAGCGGTCGAAAGCAAAAAACACGCGATCGCCGGCCGTTTGCGCCAGATCCTCCTGCGAGCCCGGGACGATCTGCGAGGCGCTGATGCCGCCGCCGGGACCGCCCGGCGGCACCGCGCCATAGGCGCCGGCGCCCGGGCCGGCCGGCGACGGCGGCGGCGGGCTGCTGCAAGCGGCGAGCAGCAGCAGCCCGCCGGCAACGGCAACGAACTTCGAATGCATCTTTTGTGACCCCCCACGAAAGCGGCGCGACCCTATCGTCCCGCCGGTTAGCGAAGCAATGGCGACCACGCCGGGTCGGAGGCGTCTCCTGGCGTCGGGACCTCGCGCTCGTTATACCCGGTCAGATCGATCGTATAGAGGTGCGAATGACCGCCGCTGCCGTTGGCGGCGGTGGGATCCTTGCGGTAGAACATCAGCACTTGGCCGTTCGGCGCCCAGGTCGGCTCGGCGACGAGAAAGCCTCTGGCGAGCAGGCGCTCGCCGGAGCCGTCCGGCCGCATCACGCCGACATAGAACGAGTTCTCATCGATCTTGGTGAAGGCGATCAGGTCGCCGCGCGGCGACCAGACCGGATCGCCGTAGCGGCCGGCGCCGAAACTGATGCGCCTGACATCGCTGCCGTCGGCATTCATGACATAGAGCTGCTGCGAACCGCCGCGGTCGGAATTGAAGACGATCCTGCTGCCGTCGGGCGAGTAGCAGGGCGAGGTGTCGATCCAGTCGCCATTGGTCAACCGCGTCGCCCCGCCGCCGTGCAGGTCGAGCACATAGATGTTGCTGATGCCGTGCTGGACGCGGCTCATGATCACGCGGCTGCCGTCCGGCGAGAAGCGCGGCGCAAAGCTCATGCCCGGGAAGCTGCCGAGAATTCTCTGCCGCCCGCTGTCGAGGTTGTAGAGATAGACGCGCGGCGTGCCGCCGGCATAGGAAAGATAGGTGATCTCCTGCGCGTTCGGCGAGAAGCGCGGGGTCAGCACGAGCGAGCGGCCGTCGGTCAGATAGCGGTTGTTGGCGCCGTCCTGATCCATGATCGCAAGCCGCTTGATGCGATGATTGGCCGGGCCCGACTCGGCGACGTAGACGATCCGCGTGTCGAAATAGCCCTCTTCGCCGGTCAGCCGCTTATAGATCTCGTCGGCGATGATATGGGCGACGCGCCGCCAGTTCTGCGGCGCCGTCGTATAGCCGTAGCCGGTCAATTGCTGCCCGGCGAACACGTCCCAGAGGCGGAAATCGACCTTGATGCGCCCGTCGGGCAGCGTCGTCTCGTCGCCGGTGACGAGAGCCTGCGCCCCCGACTGCCGCCAATCGGCGAAATTCGGCTGGGCGCCCGGGATGGCCGCGCTCTGGGCCAGGCTGCCGGGATCGATCGGGCGAAACAGCCCGGAATTGCCGAGATCGGCGGACACCACCGCGGGGATGTCGCGGCCGGCCGCCGCCTCGGCCTGGCCCGCGCCGGCGAAAGGCGGGATCGCGATCGGCACCGGGTTGATCGTGCCGCCGGTGATGTCGATGCGCAATTCGGCGCGCAACGGCCCGCCCGAATGGACAAGCAGCGCCAGCAATACGGCGCCGAAACACGCGAGGCGAGCCTTGCTCATAACAGGTCCCTGGGGCTGAAATCCACGACAAACTCCTTCCAGTATTCGTATTTGCCGGGCGGCAGGCGCAGCGGTCGGCACAGCGGATTGAACAGGGCGCGGCGTGCGCTGTCGGCGGCGGCGCGGAAGACCGGGTCGCTTGCCATGCGCGCCTGATCGAGAATGTCCGCCCGCCGCACATCGCCGTCCGGATCGACAAAAACCCTGATCTCGACGACCAGATCCTTGTCCTCGCGCGCCCCTTCGGGAATGTTCCAGCACCGCTCGATCTGCTGGCGGATCAGGTCGATTTCGCTGGCCGTAAGCTGGCTGCCAAGCGGCGCCCTCGGCTGCGAGGAGGCCGCCGCCGAGACCAGCCGCTTGGTTTTCGGCGGCGCATCCGGAGAGGGGGCGTTGTTCTCGGGCGCCAGATTTTTGAGCAATGCCTCGAACGCGCCGGGATTGTAGGTCTTGCGCTCGTGCCGGGTGCGCATCTGCGGCGCCGCGCTCGCCTGCGGCGGCCGCGGTTTTTCCTGCGGTCGCGGCACCGCCAATCGGGCGAGCGGGGCGGGCGCCTGCGGTTTCGGCGGCGGTTCCCATTCGGCCTTTTCGATCGCCGTCCGCGAGGCTCGCAAGGGCGCGCCTCCCGAAGAAGGCGGCGGCGCCGGCAGCGGCGGCGCCGGTTTTGGCCGGGGCCGCGGGGCCGGCATGTCGGCGACCGGAATGTCCGGCTTTGCCTGCGGTCGCGGCACGTACGGGTTCGGATGGGTGGCGCGGGTCTGCGGAGCGATCGTGACGAGATCGACGGCGATCGGTTCATTCGGCGGCGGCGGGGGCTGAAACAGATCCGGCAGACCGAATATGAGCAGGCCGCCGACGGCAAGATGCAGCGCCACCGACAGGGCGATGCCGCGCGACATCCCCTGCTGCGGGGCCGGGGCAACGGTCGGCTCCCGCATCCCGACGGGTTCGCCCGTAAGCCGCATCGGTCAACCCCGCCGCTCTAGCCCTCAGCGCCGGGCGCCGCGGAGGGCGTGCGCCGGCGCGTGGGCGGCGGCCAGCTTCGGCGCCTGCGCGATCAGCGAGACCTTGTCAAAGCCGGCGGCGCTGATCAGGCTCATCACTTCGAGAACCCGGCCATAACTGATCTCCTTGTCACCGCGAATGTAAAGCGGCGCCTGTGGATTGGCGGCGGTCAGCGCTTTCAGGCGGGGCACCAGCGAATCGCTCGAGACTTCGGTGTTCTGCACAAAGATTTGACCCTGGGCATTGACGGTGACGACAAGCGGCTCTTTGGGCTCGTTGATCGGGGCCGCCTGGGTTTCCGGCAGATGGACCGGGACCCCGACGGTCAGCAGCGGGGCGGCGACCATGAAGATGACGAGCAGCACCAGCATGACATCGACAAGCGGCGTCACATTGATCTCCGCCATCGGCCGATAGCGCCCGCCGCCGCGACCGTTGTTCCCAAGCTTGAGCGCCGGCACGGCTTACGGCCTCTCGTCAAGCTGGCGCGACAGGATCGCGCTGAACTCCGAGGCGAAGGCCTCAAGGCGGCCGGCGTAACGGCTGAAATCGGTCGTCAGCTTGTTGTAGGCGACGACGGCCGGGATCGCGGCGACGAGCCCGAGCGCCGTCGCGAACAGCGATTCGGCGATGCCGGGCGCGACGACGGCCAAGCTCGTGTTCTTGGCGGCGGCGATCGATTGGAAGCTGTTCATGATGCCCCACACCGTGCCGAACAGCCCGACAAACGGGGCGGTCGAGCCGACCGTGGCGAGAAAGGCCATGAACCGCTCGATCCGCTCCATCTCGCGGCCGACCGTGATGTTCATGACCCGCTCGATGCGCTGCTGCAGGCTGGCGCGCATGACCGCCGTGCTGAGCAGGCCCTTGGCGGCGCTGCGCCGCCATTCGCGCATGGCCGCCGAGAATACCGAGGTCATCGGATCGGGCGGACGCTGGCCGACGCGTTCATAAAGATCATCGAGCGAGCCGCCCGACCAGAAGCTTTCTTCAAAGCTCGCAGCGGCCTGCTGCAAACGGCGCAGCCGCATCAGCTTGTCGAAGATCACCGCCCACGACCACAGCGAGGCGCACAACAGCACCAGCATGACCAGCTTGACGATCGAATCGGACTGCCAAAAAAGCCCGATGATGGAAAGATCGTGGGGCACCGCGCCGGCGAGCGAGTGGGTGTCAATGGCGGAAGGTTGCATTTTGCAAAACCCTTTATGGCGTCTTTAAGGACAATCGTCGGCGGTTTTACGGGAAATGGACTGGATATCGGGGAAGCCTCATCCCGGGCCCGGGGCGGGCGTCGTCGCAGAAGAGGCCGCCGCAGGCTCGCCAGCGGCAAGCGGACGGCCGGCATGTCACGGCGGATCGCCGGGCTCGGCGAGCGGCAGCAGATCGAGCTGGGCCGGCGGACGCGCCGGCGCCGGCAATCCGAGATGCCGATAGGCGAGATCGGTCAGCACCCGGCCGCGCGGCGTGCGCTGCAGAAAACCCTGCTGCACGAGATAGGGCTCGACGACCTCCTCGAGCACGTCGCGCTCGTCGCCGAGCGCCGCCGCCATCGTCTCCACCCCGACCGGGCCGCCGGCATAGTTCTCGGCGATCGCGCGCAGATAGCGCCGGTCCAGCGCGTCGAGCCCGCCGCGATCGACCTCGAGCCGCAGCAGCGCCCGATCGGCCGCCGCTGCGCCAAGGCCGCGCAGCCCTTCGACCGCGGCAAAGTCGCGAATGCGGCGCAACAGGCGCATCGCCACCCGCGGCGTGCCGCGGGCGCGCCGCGCGATCTCGGCCGCGCCGTCGGGCTGCAGATCGAAGGCCAGCGCGCGGGCGGCGCGCAGCACGATCGTCTCGAGCTCGGCCGGTTCGTAGAACAACAGGCGCAGCGGGATGCCGAAGCGCTCGCGCAGCGGCCGCGTGATCAGCCCCGAGCGCGTCGTCGCGCCGACCAGCGTAAAAGGCGGCAGGTCGATGCGGATCGAGCGCGCCCCCGGCCCTTCGCCGATCATCAGGTCGAGCTGGTAGTCCTCCATCGCCGGGTAGAGGATTTCCTCGACCGCCGGAACCAGCCGATGGATCTCGTCGATGAACAGGACGTCGCGCGGCTCCAGCTTGGTCAGCAGCCCGGCAAGATCGCCGGCGCGCTGGATGACCGGGCCGGAAGTGGCGCGGAAGCCGACCCCCATCTCGCGGGCGATGATCTGCGCCAATGTCGTCTTGCCGAGCCCCGGCGGGCCGGACAGCAGCACGTGATCGAGGGCCTCCTGCCGCCGCCGCGCCGCCTCGATGAAGACCCGCAGATTGTCGCACAGCTGCCGCTGGCCGACGAATTCGGCAAGGGTCTGCGGCCGCAACGAGGCCTCGGCGGCGTCCTCGGTACCGGGTTCGGGAGCGACAAGGCGCGGCATCACCCGGCGAGCTCCTGCAGCCCGGCGCGGATCAACGCATCGGTGCCGGCACCGCCGCCGAGCCGCTGCGCCGCGGCGGCGACGGCGCTATAGGCCTCGCTCCTGCGGTAACCCAGATTGACGAGCGCCGAGACCGCATCGGCGGCGGCGCCCTGCGTCATCGGCGCGGCCGGCGCGACCAACGCCGCCGCCGTCTCGGCAAGGCCGCCGGTCTTGTCGCGCAGCTCGTTGACGATGCGCGCGGCGAGCTTGGGCCCCACCCCTTCGGCGCGGGCCAGGGCCGCCTTGTCCTGGGCGAGAATGGCGAGCGCCAAAGGCTCCGGCGCCAGAGCCGAGAGGATCGCAAGCGCCAGCCGGGCGCCGACCCCCTGCACCGTCATCAGCAGCCGGAACCAGTCGCGCTCGGCGCGGTCGATGAAGCCGTAGAGATGGATGTGATCCTCGCGCACATGCGTTTCGATCAGCAGCTGCACCGGCGCACCGACGGGCGGCAGGCGGGCAAGCGTGCGGCCCGAACAGAAAGCCTGATAGCCGACGCCGGCAACGTCGATCACCACCGCATCCGCGGCGATCTCGTCGACCGTTCCGATCAGCTTGGCAATCACTGCGACACCTTCGCAAAGCGCCGCGCCGCGGCATGATGGGCATGACAGATCGCCACGGCGAGCGCGTCGGCGGCGTCCGCCGCGCCGCCGCCGCAGCCCGGCAGCAATTGCCGCACCATCAATTGCACCTGGGCCTTGTCGGCATGGCCGACGCCGACCACCGCCTTCTTGATCAGATTGGCCGAATATTCCGCGACCGGCAGCCCGCGCTCGGCCGGAGCCAGCAGGACGACGCCGCGCGCCAGTCCGAGCTTCAAGGTCGAGGCCGCATTCTTGTTGACAAAGCTCTCCTCGACCGCCGCCTCATCCGGGCGGAAGCGGTCGAGCACCGCCCCGATCTGCCGGAACAGGGCAACCAAGCGCCGCGCCAGCGGCTCGTCGGTGGCGGCATGCACGACGCCGTCCCCGACATGAATGAGACGGTTCCCCTGAACATCGATGACCCCCCAGCCGGTGTGCCGCAATCCGGGATCGAGCCCGACGACGCGCATCCAAGTGTCTCGCCGGTTGTCGGATCAGGCTCCCACCCGCGCCATTACCTCGTCGGCGACCTCGAAATTGGCATAGACGTTCTGCACATCGTCGTTGTCCTCGAGCGTCTCGAGCAGTTTGAACAGGGAGGCTGCGGCCTCTTCCCCGATCGGCGCGGTGGTCTTCGGGCGCCATACGAGGCGGGCCGACTGCGCCGCGCCGAAGCGGCGCTCGAGGGCGTCGCGCACCGCGTTCAGATCCTCGGGCGCGCAGGTGACGACATATTGTTCGGCGTCGCTTTCGAGGTTGTCGGCGCCGGCTTCGATCGCCGCCTCGAACATGTCCTCACCGCCGGCCGCCGTCGCCGGATAGATGACCTCGCCGACGCGGTCGAACAGGAAGCTGACGCTGTTGGTTTCGCCGAGAGTGCCGCCCGCCTTGGTGAAGGCGGCGCGGATCTCGCTCGCCGTGCGATTGCGGTTGTCGGTCAGGGCCTCGACGATGATCGCAACGCCGCCCGGCCCGTAGCCCTCATACCGTACCTCCTCATAAGCCGCCTCGCCGTCGCCGCCGGCGCCGCGATGGATCGCCCGCTCGACCGTCTCCTTGGGCATGTTGGCCTGGCGGGCGGCCAGCACTGCGGCGCGCAGCCGCGGGTTCGCGGCCGGGTCGGGCAGACCCGAACGGGCGGCGGTCGTCAGCTCCCGGATCAGCTTGGTGAAGATCTTGGCGCGCTTTTTGTCCTGCGCGCCCTTCCGGTACATGATGTTTTTGAATTGCGAATGGCCAGCCATCGCTCTCTCGGGCGGCTCCTGTTGCCCTCACGCGCCAGCGCCTTGCGGCGCGGCCTAACAATCGAATATGGCAGGATTGCGGCACCGGGTCACCGGTATGCAACGCCGCCAGGATATTGCGAAGCGGACAAGGAGAGAAGCGGCGCCGGCTATATCCGCCGGCGATCCGAGTCGTGGCCGGCCCGCAGGCCGCCGGCCTTGACAGGGGGCTATCGGAGCGACAAGATGCGAATGAGAATTGTTTGCAATAACCATGACGAACCTCTCTCCCTCCGCCGTCGACCCGGCCAACGGCTTCGTGCCGGCCGCCCGGCGCTTTCTGAGCGTGCTCGGACCGGGCCTCGTCGTCATGCTCGCCGATACCGATGTCGGCAGCATCGTCACCGCCGGCCAGAGCGGCGTGGCCTGGGGCTACCGGCTGCTGCTGCTCCAGCTCCTGCTGATCCCGATCCTCTATGTGGTGCAGGAGCTGACGGTCCGTCTCGGCGTCTTTACCGGGCGCGGACATGGCGAGCTGATCCGCGAAACCTTCGGTCCTCGCTGGGCTTGGTTTTCCGCCTCCGGGCTCGGCATCGCCACGGCCGGCGCCCTGCTGACCGAATTCTCCGGGGTTGCCGGCATCGGCGAACTCTACGGCCTGCCGCGCGATCTTACCCTGCCGATCGCCGCGGCGGCGTTGCTGGCGGTGGTGCTCACCGGCTCTTACCGGCGGGTGGAGCGGGCGGCGATCGCCGTCGGCCTCTTCGAATGCGCCTTCTTCCTCGTCGCCTGGGCCGCCCATCCCCGCATTCCCGCCCTGCTCGCCGGGATGGTCGACCTGCCCCTGCGCAACAAGGCATACGCCTATCTGGTTGCGGCCAATATCGGGGCGGTGATCATGCCCTGGATGATCTTCTACCAGCAGTCCGCAATCGCCGATAAGCGGCTGCGCCCCGAACACTACGCCGCCGCGCGCTGGGACACCGCGGCGGGAGCGGTCATCACCCAGCTCGTCATGGCGGCGGTGCTGATCGCCTGCGCGGCGACGATCGGGCGGCGGACGCCGAACGCCGCGCTCGACACCGTCGGCCAGATGGCGCAGGCCCTCACCCCGTTTCTCGGCACCACGCTCGGCGATGCGGTATTCGGCGCCGGCGTGCTCGGCGCGGGCATGGTTGCCGCCATCGTCGTCTCGCTGGCCTTCGCCTGGGGTCTCGGCGAGGTGGCCGGCTATCGCCGCTCGCTCGAATACCGCCCGCTTGAGGCGCGCTGGTTCTACGGCGTCTATGCCGCCTGCGTGGTGGGCGGCGCGCTGTTCGTATGGGCATGGCCCGATCTGGTTGCGCTCAATGTCGGCGTCCAGGTGATGAACGCCCTGCTGCTGCCGGTCGTGATGGGCTTCCTGATCGCGCTGGCGCGGCGCGCGCTGCCGAGGGAACGGCGGCTCGCCGGGACCTATTACGTCCTCGTCCTCGCGGTGGCCGGGATCACCTGCCTGCTCGGCGTGTTCGGCGGCTTTTCGGGAGCCGGCCTCTTCGGCTAGGGATCGCGGCGCCGCGGTCTCGCGCCGCCTATGGCCGCGGCAGATGCGGCCTCAGGCGGCCGCCGATCCGGAGCGGCTCGACGCGGCGGGCAAGGCCGCTGGCGGGATCGGTCTCCAGCAGGATCGCGCACAGCGTCGCCGCGCCGTCGGCGGCCTCGGGCCGCCGCTCGCCGGGCAATTTTGTCACAAAGCGGCGCACCGCCGGCTCTTTGCTGAGGCCGATGACCGAATCATAGTCGCCGCACATTCCGGCATCGCTCTGAAAGGCGGTGCCGCCGGGCAGGATCTGCGCGTCGGCGGTGGGGATGTGGGTATGCGTGCCGAATACCGCCGAAACGCGCCCGTCGGCGTAATGGGCGAGCGCCATCTTTTCGCTCGACGCCTCGGCATGAAAATCGACGAGGATGGCCGCCGCGCCGGGGCCGAGCGGGTGGGTGGCGAGGATCTCGTCGAGCCGCGCGAACGGATCGTCGAGCGCCTCCATGAACAGCCGCCCCATCAGATTGATGACCAGAAGGCTGCGCCCGGCCGCATCGCGCAGAAGGCAACAGCCGGCGCCCGGCGCGCCCTTCGGGAAATTGGCCGGCCGCAACGCCCGCGGATCGCGATCGATGGAGCAGAGGAACTCGCGCTGGTCCCAGACGTGATTGCCGTTCGTCAGCACGTCGACGCCGCACTCGTAAAGCTCGCCGCACAGCCGCTCGGTCAAGCCGAAGCCGCCGGCCGCGTTCTCGGCGTTGGCGACGACAAAATCGAGCCCAAGCTCGCGCCTGAGCCGCGGCACATGCTCCCTGATGACGGCGCGGCCGGAGCGCCCCATCACGTCACCGCAAAACAGAATCTTCACGCCACCTCGCCCGCGCCGCTTCGCAGATGGGCCGAATGGTCAATGGGGCGGAGCCGCCTCGGCCGTTGGCCGGCAACTCCTCCGTGGCCCGCCGTAGCAGGTGGGCGCCGTGATGTCGAAGCCACGACTCCGACAGGGACAGCTCCCAAGAGGTAGGTATCGGCCCCGGGGCAACATGCGGCCTGACGCACCGCGCAGCCCCGCCCTCGAACAAAGCTAGGAAGCCTCGAGCCGCGCCGCAATGGCTTCGATGCGTTCGGCCAGGCCGACGATGCGGCTCGCCGCGGCGTCGGCGACCGCCTCGCCCGCGCTGCGGGCGCGCCGGCGCTCTTCTTCGAGCGCCTGGTTCGCCTCCGCCAGCTCGTCGGCGATGACCAGCGCCGCCAGCACCAGCAGCCGCATCTCGCCGACCTGGCCCAGGCTTTTGACGAAGGCGCGCACCTTGGCGTCGACATATTGGGCGAGGCGGCGGGTGCGGCCCTCCTGGCCGTCCTCGCAGGTGAGCGCAAAGGAGCGGCCGTTCACGGTCACGGCGATCTCGGCCATTCACTCCTCCCCGCCGAGGGCCTCATCGATGCGGGCGAGGGCGGTGTCGACATGGCGGGCGATCGCGCCCGCCAGCTCGCGCCGCGCCTCCCGCGCCGCCGCTTCCGGCATCGCCGCGAGCGCGGCTTCAAGCCGCGCCACCGCCCGTTCGAGCCGCAGCAGCGCCGCGCCGAGCTTGTCCATCCCGCCGCCGCTTAGGCTATGCGTTCGAGCTTGCGCAGCGCGCGCAGGTTGGCGGGACGCGGCGCGTCATAGATTTGCGGCCACAACGTCCACGACACCTCGCCGATATAGATGTCGCCGCGGGAATCGACGCACACGCCGTGCGGCGCCAGGAACTGCGTCGGCGCCAGCCCGGCATGCGGGTCGCCGATCCGCGTCAGGACGTTGCCCCGGTGATCGAGGATGCTGAGCCGCGGCCCCAGATTGGGGGCGTTGCGATTGACCGCCATCGTCGGGCCGAGCTCGCCGATATAACAGAGCGGATGTCGCTCATAGGGCATGAACAGCCCGCACGGACGGTGCAGGTTGTTCCACTGCGTCTCGTATTTGCCGTTGCCGTCGAACACCTGGACGCGATGGTTCTCGCGGTCGGCGACATAGACCCAGCCGTCGGCGTCGGTCGTAATATTGTGAACGATGTTGAACTGGCCGGGGTCGCTGCCCGATTCGCCCCATGACAGCAACAGCTTGCCGTCCGGCGAGAATTTGTGGACGCGGGCGTTGCCGTAACCGTCCGAGACATAGATCTCGCCCTTTGGCGACAGCGCGGTGTGCGTACAGCGGTGAAACGGCTCGCCGCTCATATACGGCGCCGGCTTGCCGGGGATGCCGATCTCGAGCAGGATCTTGCCGTCGAGCGAGCATTTGCGCACGCAATGGGCGCCGTCATCGGTCAGATAGACGCTGTCGTCCGGTCCCATGTGGAGGCCGTGCGCCCGCGGCCATAATCCCTCGCCCCATGAGCGCAGAAAATTGCCTTCCCGGTCAAACACCATGACCGGGTGCTCGCCGCGGTTGAACACATAGACATTGTCGTTTTTGTCGACGCCGACCGCCGCCACCTCCTTGAACGACCAGCCATCGGGCAGTTTCGCCCAATTCTCGATGACCCGGTATTTGAAATCTCCGGTTCCGACGATCGTCGCCATCGCCCTCTCCCCGCACATATCGCGCGCCAGAGCCGCAGGTTAGCCAAGCTGCAAGGACAACACAATCGGCTCGACGCCGCCTGCGGGGCGGAGCGAGAGGCGTTTTCCGGCCGGGAAAGTCGCGGTAGAGTGGCGCTATGAGCGATCCCGTTCCCGCCTTTTCCGCGCCGCGCGATCCGCATCTGTTCCGCATGGCCAATGCCCTGCGCGCGCTTGCAATGGATGCGGTCGAGCAAGCCCGGTCCGGGCATCCCGGCATGCCGATGGGCATGGCCGACGCCGCGACCGTACTGTTCACCCGCTTTCTGCGCTTCGACCCGGAGGCGCCGGACTGGCCCGATCGCGACCGCTTTGTGCTGTCGGCCGGGCACGGCTCGATGCTGCTCTACGCTCTTCTCCATCTGCTCGGCTATCGCGACATGACGCTCGCCGAGCTCGAGCGCTTTCGCCAGCTCGGCAGCCGCACCGCCGGCCATCCCGAACGCGGGCTGGCCGCCGGTATCGAGACAACGACCGGGCCCCTCTCCCAGGGGCTTGCCAACGCCGTCGGGATGGCGCTGGCCGAGCGCATGCTGGCGGCCGAGTTCGGCGAGGCGATCGTCGATCACCGCACCTATGTGATCGCCGGCGACGGCTGCCTGATGGAAGGTCTCTCCCACGAGGCGCTATCGCTGGCCGGGCATTTGCGGCTCTCGCGCCTGATCGTGCTGTGGGATGACAATCACGTCTCGATCGACGGCCCGACCGCGCTTGCCGTTTCCGACGATCAGATTGCCCGTTTTCAGGCCTGCGGCTGGGCCGCCGAGCGGGTCGACGGGCATGATCACGCCGCCGTCGCGGCCGCGCTTGCGCGCGCGCAGACGAGCGCGCGGCCGAGCCTGATCGCCTGCCGCACGACGATCGCCTTCGGCGCACCGCACAAGGCCGGCACCGCCGCCGCGCATGGCGCCCCGCTCGGCGCCGCCGAGGTCGCCGGGGCGCGGCAACGGCTCGGCTGGGAGGCGCCGCCCTTTGTCGTTCCGCCGGACGTCGCCGCTTGCTGGCGCGCGGCGGGGGCGCGCGGCGGCGCCCTGCGCCGGGCCTGGGAAGAGAGGCTGGCGGCTCTCGCGCCGCCGCGCCGCGCCGAGTTCCTGCGCCGCCAGCAGGGCGGATTGCCGTCCGCCCTTTCGGCCGCAATCGGCGATCTCGTCCGCGGCTTTCAGGCCGACAAGGCGCAGCTTGCCACGCGCCAGGCGTCGGGGATCTGTCTCGACACCCTGTGCCGCGTCGTCCCCGAACTCGTCGGCGGCTCGGCCGATCTGACCGGTTCGAACAATACCAAGGCGCGGGATCAGAAGGCCGTCCGACCCGGCGATTTTGCCGGCCGCTATATCCATTATGGCGTGCGCGAACACGCCATGGCGGCGGCGATGAACGGCATTGCCGCCCATGGCGGGCTGATCCCTTATGGCGGGACGTTCCTGGCCTTCTCCGATTACTGCCGGCCGGCGATCCGCCTGGCGGCGCTGATGGAGCTCGGCGTCATTTATGTTCTGACGCATGATTCGATCGGCCTCGGCGAGGACGGGCCGACGCATCAGCCGGTCGAGCATCTGGCGGCCTTGCGGGCGATCCCGCATGTCCATCTCTTCCGTCCGGCCGACGCGGTCGAGACCGCGGAGTGCTGGGAATTGGCGCTCAAGCGCCGGCGCGGCGGCCCCTCGGTGCTGTGCCTGACGCGGCAGCCGCTGCCGCTGCTGCGCACCGCCGCGCCGAGCGACAACCGCTCCGCCCGCGGCGCCTACGTGCTGGCCGAGGCGGCGGGGGCGCGGCGGGTGACGCTGCTTGCCACCGGCTCCGAGGTGGCGATCGCGCTTGCCGCCCGCGACCTGCTGGCCCGGGACGGCGTCGCCGCCGCCGTCGTCTCGATGCCGTGCTGGGAGCTTTTTGCGCAGCAGCCGGCCGAATACCGCGCCGCCGTGCTCGGCAGCACTCCGCGGGTCGGCGTCGAGGCGGCGATCGGCGCCGGTTGGGAGCGCTGGCTCGGGCCGCGCTCGGCCTTTGTCGGCATGAGCGGGTTCGGCGCCTCGGCCCCGGCCGAGGCGCTCTATCGGCATTTCGGCATCACGCCGCAGGCCGTCGCCGCCGCGGCGCGTTCCCTGTTGTAGCCGGCAAGCCCGAACTGACGCAGAATTGCATGCAGCCGCCCCTTACCCTCCGGCATTGCCGGCGCGCTTTTTCCCGCTCGCGGGAAAAGGGGAAAGGGTAGGGGCTTTCCCGAGGCGCAAGTGGGAGAACAAGCCATGGCGGTACGGGTTGCCATCAACGGGTTCGGCCGCATCGGCCGACTGGTGTTGCGCGCGGCCTACGAGCACGCGCACACCGACATCGAAATCGTCGGCATCAACGATTTGGGCCCGGTCGCGACCAATGCGCATCTGCTGAAATACGACAGCGTGCACGGCCGCTTTCCGGGCGAGATCACGACCGGCGAAGACTGGATGGATGTCGGCCGCGGCCGGATCCGCGTCACCGCCGAGCGCGATCCGGCCAAGCTGCCCTGGCGCGAACTCGGCGTCGACGTCGCGCTCGAATGCACCGGCCTCTTCACCCGGCGGGAGGCTGCGGCCAAGCATCTCGAAGCCGGCGCCAAGCGGGTCATCATATCGGCCCCGGCCGACGGCGCCGATATGACCGTCGTCATGGGCGTCAATCACGACGGCTTGAAGCCCGAGCATCGCATCATCTCGAACGCCTCGTGCACGACCAACTGCCTGGCGCCGGTCGCCTATGTGCTGCACCAGGGCATCGGCATCGAGCGCGGCTATATGACGACGATCCACGCCTATACCGGCGACCAGAACACGGTCGACACCCTGCATCACGATCTGCGCCGCGCCCGCGCCGCGGCGCTGTCGATGATCCCGACCTCGACCGGGGCGGCGCGCGCCGTCGGCCTCGTGCTGCCGGCGCTGAAAGGCAAGCTCGACGGCACCGCGATCCGGGTGCCGACCGCCAATGTGTCGCTGATCGACTTCAAGTTCGACGCGGCGCGCGACACCACGGCCGAGGAGATCAACGCGCTGATGGAGGAGGCGGCGCGCTCGAACCGCCTCAGAGGCATTCTCGGCATCAACAGGGCGCCGACCGTCTCGATCGACTTCAACCACGACCCGCACAGCTCGACCTTCGATGTGACGCAGACGCAGGTGCTCGACAAGCGTTTCGTGCGCGTCTTGTCGTGGTACGACAACGAATGGGGCTTTTCGAACCGTATGGTCGAGGTGGCGGCCTATTTCGGAAATCTTCACTGAGCCGGTCATCCTCATCCATTCGCTGGCGCAGGCCGTCGCCGCCTTGACGGCGGCGGCGCAGGCTCGTCGCCCGATCGTGCTGGCCAGCGCGCCCGGGGCCGGCATCTATGCCGGGCCGGGCTGGTGGCGGGAGCTCGTCGCGGCGGCGCGCGCGGCGGTGCCGGCGGCGCAGAGCGCCGCGCTGCTCGACTGCGGCGACGAGCCCGGCGCCGCGCTCGCCGCAATCCGCGCCGGGGTCGAAGCGGTCGTGTTCACCGGCCGCGCCGATGTCGCGCGGCGCCTGGCCGAGATTGCGCGCGGGCACGGCGTGCGGTTCGCAACCATGCGCCCGGCCGTGGCGTTGGATCTCAGCCAGCAGTTCTTTGTCTCGGGCGAGGCGGTGCGGCGATGCTGCGCCGACCTGCTCGCCTCGCTGCCGCCGATCTGTTAGGATCGCGGCCACACCGGGGAAGGAGCGCGACCATGAAGATCAACGGTCAGGTCCACAAGATCCTCAGCTATTACGAGAGCGACAATCCCGGCACCAAGGCGAACCTCGCCCGCATTCTGATGCACGGCAAGCTCGGCGGGACGGGCAAGCTGTTGATCCTGCCGGTCGATCAGGGCGTCGAGCACGGGCCGGCGCGCAGCTTTGCGCCGAACCCGCCGGCTTACGATCCGCACTACCACTTTCAATTGGCGATCGAGGCCGGCCTGTCGGCCTATGCCGCCCCGCTCGGCTTTATCGAAGGCGGGGCTTCCACCTATGCCGGGCAGATCCCGCTGATCCTGAAGCTCAACAACGCCAACAGCCTGTCGCGCGCCAAGGAGAACGCAACCCAGGCGGTGACGGCGGGCGTCAAGGACGCGTTGCGGCTCGGCTGCGCGGCGATCGGCTTTACGATCTATCCCGGCTCGGACGCCGCTTACGAGCAGATGCGCGATATCGCCGAAATGGCGCGCGAGGCCAAATCCTATGGGCTGGCCGTCGTGATCTGGTCCTATCCGCGCGGCGGCAATCTGTCGCGCGAGGGCGAGACGGCGATCGACGTCGTCGCTTATGCGGCGCAGATCGCGGCGCAGCTTGGCGCCCATATCATTAAGGTCAAGCCGCCGACCGCGCATCTCGAGCTTGCCGCCGCGAAAAAGGTCTATGAGGAGCGCGGCATCGACATTGCCACCCCGGCGGCGCGCATCCGTCACGTCGTGCAATCGGCCTTCAACGGCCGCCGTCTCGTCGTCTTCTCGGGCGGCGAGGCGAAGAGCCTCGACGGCATCCTCGACGAGGTGCGGGCGATCCGCGACGGCGGCGGCAGCGGCTCGATCATCGGCCGCAACACCTTCCAGCGGCCGAAGCCCGAGGCGCTCGACATGCTGAACCGCATCATCAAGATCTATCAGGGGAAGGATTGATCGTTTTCACCCGTGTCGTTGCCGGGGCGCGGGCCGGGCGGCGAGGGGCCATGGGCACGGACCCGTTCCGGCCCGGGGTCTCTGCGCGGGCGGCGCGCCGCGCGAACCTGCGGGGGCCATCCCCGATGATCGCCATGGCAGGGGACGGCAAGCGATGGCCCTGACCCGCACCGCAGCGGCGGCGGAGACGCGGCCGACGACGCGGCTCTATCTGATCACGCCGCCCGCCCTCGATCCCGAGCGTTTCGCCCCCGATCTCGAAGAGGCGCTCGCCGGCGGCGACGTCGCCGCCCTGCAGCTGCGCCTGAAGGGGGTGGACGACGCCGCGATCCGGCGGGCGAGCGCAGTCCTGAAGCCGATCGCGCAACACAGGGGCGTCGCCTTCATCATGAACGACCGCCCCGATCTGGCCCTCGAACTCGATTGTGACGGCGTCCATGTCGGCGAGGAGGACATGCCCTATGCCGAGGCGCGCCGGCTTTTGGGGCCGGAGCGCATCGTCGGCGTGACCTGCGGCGCCTCGCGCCATCGCGCCCTCGTCGCCGCCGAGGCCGGCGCCGATTATGTCGCCTTTGGCGCCTTCTTCCCGACGACGACAAAGCTCGCCAAGCACCGCGCCGAGCCCGAACTGTTGCGCGCCTGGTCGGAGACGACGGTCGTGCCTTGCGTTGCGATTGGCGGCATCACGCCGCAGAACTGCGTCCCGCTGGTCGAGGCCGGCGCCGATTTTCTCGCCGTGATCGGCGCGGTATGGTCGCATCCCAAGGGGCCGCGCGCGGCGGTCGCGGAGTTCAACGCGGTCTTTGCGCGCCTGGGCCGCGCCTATAAGGCGGATTGAGCCGATGCGCATCACCGCAATCCGCGAGGCGGTCGCGCCGATCAGCTCGGCGATCGCCAACGCCTATATCGATTTCAGCCGGATGACGGCGAGCATCGTCGCGATCCATACCGACCTCAAGGCCGACGGCCGACCCGTCATCGGCTTCGGCTTCAATTCGAACGGGCGCTATGCGGTGCAGGGTCTCTTGCGCGAGCGCTTCATCCCGCGCCTGCTCGAGGCCGATGCCGGCGATCTCGTCGACGCCGAGGGCCGGATCGATCCGGCCCGCGCCTGGGCGGTGATGATGCGGAACGAGAAGCCGGGCGGCCACGGCGAGCGCTCGGTCGCGGTCGGAGTTCTCGACATGGCCTTGTGGGACATCCGCGCCAAGGCCGAGGGCGTGCCGCTGTGGAAGCTCTTGGCCGACCATGCCGGACGCGGCGCGGTCGAGCCGCGCGCCTGGGTCTATGCCGCCGGCGGCTATTATTATCCGGGCAAGGGGATCGAGGGACTTCAGGACGAGATCAAGGCCTACCGGGATCAAGGCTACCGCACGGTCAAGATCAAGATCGGCGGCGTGCCTTTGGCCGAGGATCTGAAACGGATCGAGGCGGCGCTGAAAATCGTCGGCCAAGGCGAGGATCTGGCCGTTGACGCCAATGGCCGCTTCCCGCTCGATGAGGCGCTTGCCTATGCCGATGCGCTTCAGCCCTACGGGCTGCGCTGGTACGAGGAGCCGCTCGATCCGCTCGATTATCTCGGCCACGCGCTGCTCGCCGAGCGCTACGCGCCGCCGCTGGCCACCGGCGAGAACCTTTTTTCGCTCCCGGACGCGCGCAACCTGATCCGCCACGGGGGCTTGCGTCCCGATCGCGATGTCCTGCAGTTCGACCCGGCGCTGTCCTACGGGCTCGTCGAATATCTGCGCATTCTGACAATGCTCGAAGGGCACGGCTGGTCGCCAACGCGGTGCGTGCCGCATGGCGGCCATCAATTCGCGCTCAACATCGCGGTCGGGCTGGGGCTGGGCGGCAACGAATCCTATCCGCAGGTCTTCGCCCCGTTCGGCAGCTTCGCCGACGGCTTCCCGGTCGAGGACGGCTTCGTCCGCCTGCCCGACATCCCCGGCATCGGCTTCGAGGCAAAAGCCGACCTCTACCGCCTCCTGCGCCCGCTCGCCGAGTGATTTTACTTTTTCTCTTCGGCGGCGAGCACCGCGGCGATGCGGGCCGGATCGGCGGAGAGCGGCGGAATGCCGGCGCGCTCCTGCTGCAACAGCATGCCGACCGTCGAGTTGCGCTGGCCCCAGCCGCGGTTCATCGCCTCGGTCAGTTCTTCGAGCGCGAGATTGGCAAGGCGCATCGGCACGCCGATCTCGCGGCCGAGGCCGACCGCCAGCGAGACGTCCTTGTGCAACAGGCGCAGCGCGAAATCGGCGGGATCGTGCTGGCCGGTCAGGAACTTGTTGCCGAGCCGATCGAAGGTGCGCACGCGGCCGGTAGCGCCCTGGCGCACCGCCTCCCACAGATCGACCGGATCGACCCCGGCCTTGATGCCCATCGTGAACACTTCGGCCAGCGCCAGGTTGAGCACCGCGCTGGTGCAATTGTGCACGAGCTTGGCGATCGAGCCGGCGCCGATCGGGCCGATATAGCGCGCCTGGTCGCCCATCGCGTCGAGCACATGCTTGTAGCGGTTGAAAATCTGTTCGTCGCCGCCGACCCAGATCGCCATGCGCCCGCTCGCCGCCCCGGCGGGGCCGCCGCTGACCGGCGAGTCGAGCATATAGAGGTTCTTCTCGGCGAAGGCGGCGTGGATCTTGCGCACCATCGCCACCGCATTGGTCGACATGTCGAAAAACGCGGCGCCGGGGCGCAGGCCCTCGATCAGGCCGCCTGGTCCCAGCGCCACCGCCTCGACATCGGCCGGCATCGGCAGCGAGGCGAACACGACCTCGCAGGCTTCGCCAACCTGGCGCGGCGAGGCCGCCCACGTCGCGCCCTTGGCGAGGAAGGGCTCGGCCGCGGCGCGATTCAGATCGTGGACGACGAGCTCATGCCCCGCCTTTTGCAGATTGGCGGCCATTCCCTTGCCCATCATGCCGAGCCCGATGAAACCGACTTTCATGGTGTCTTTCCCCTTGTGGAGCGCGCGGGATCGGCCGATACCCGGCCGCCGCCAGTTTTGGCCCGGCGGCGCCGCCCGGGTCAAGCGCGCCCGCGGCGCGCACCTCCGGAACACTATCCCGGCAATGCCGGTTTTGCGTATACATTCGGCTCTCCCGCAACCCGCGAGGCTTTTGCAACATGAGTCATCGCCGCCCGCGACCGCTCGTATTGTGCATTCTCGACGGCTGGGGCGAGCGCGCGCCGGCCCCCGACAATGCGATCGCGATGGCGCGGACACCGGCGTGGCATCGCCTTTGCGCGCGCTGGCCCCATGCCCGGCTCGAGGCGAGCGGGCATTGTGTCGGGCTGCCCGACGGGCAGATGGGGAATTCCGAGGTCGGCCATACCAATATCGGCGCCGGGCGGCTGGTCTGGCAGGACCTGCCGAGGATCGACGCGGCGATCAGGGAGGGTACGCTCGCGGCGCTGCCGGCGATGCGGCGGTTTGTCGACAACATGCAACGGAGCGGCGGCACGGCCCATGTGCTGGGGCTGGTGTCGCCGGGCGGCGTCCATTCGCACCAGCATCAGATCGCCGCGCTCGCCCGCATCGTCGCCGCGGCCGGCATCCCGGTCGCCGTGCACGCCGTTCTCGACGGCCGCGACACGCCGCCCAAATCCGCCGAAACCTATCTGCGCCGGTTCGAGCAGGACGTGGCGGGGCTGGCGCGGCTTGCGATCGCGACCGTCGGCGGCCGCTATTACGCGATGGACCGCGACAAGCGCTGGGAGCGGGTCGAGACGGCCTATCGCGCGATCGCCGAGGGGCGCGGCGAACGCGCGCCCGACCCGCTGGCCGCCGTCGCTGCCGCCTATGAGCGCGGCGAAAGCGACGAGTTTGTGCGGCCGACCGTCATCGCCGGCTATCGCGGCATGCGCGACGGCGACGGGCTGCTGATCGCGAATTTCCGCGCCGATCGGGTGCGCGAGATCGCCGCCGCCCTGCTCGATCCCGAATTCTCCGGCTTCGCGCGGCCGCGCCCTTTGGCCTTTGCCGCCGCCCTCGGCCTCGTCGAATACTCGGCCGAGCTCAACCGTTTCCTGGAGACATTGTTCCCCCCCGAGGATCTCGCCGATACCTTCGGCGAGGTCGTCGCCAAGGCCGGGCTTACCCAGCTGCGCATCGCCGAGACCGAAAAATACGCGCATGTCACGTTTTTCTTTAACGGCGGGCGCGAAACCGTCTTTCCCGGAGAGGAACGGATCCTCGTGCCGTCGCCGAAGGTTGCGACCTATGACCTGCAGCCGCAAATGTCGGCGCCCGAGGTGACCGACCGGGTCCTCGCCGCGATCGGTTCCGGCCGCTTCGACGTGATCGTGATGAATTACGCCAATGCCGATATGGTCGGGCATACCGGGCGGCTCGACGCCGCGATCACGGCGATCGAGACGCTCGACGTCGCTCTGGGGCGGCTGGCGCGGGCGGTCGAGGAGACGGGCGGGACGCTCGTCGTCACCGCCGATCACGGCAATGCCGAGATGATGCGCGATCCCCGCACGGGCGAGCCGCACACCGCGCATACGCTGAACCCGGTCCCGTTCCTCATCGTCAACCCGCCCGCCGCGATCGACCGCCTTGACGACGGCTGCCTTGCCGATGTGGCGCCGACCCTGCTCGATCTGCTCGGCCTCGAAAAGCCGAAGGCGATGACCGGACATTCGCTGATCGGCGCATGGGCGCAAGCGGCCGCCTGCTGAGGAATGAAGCGGCCGGACGTTAGCGCTGCCTCCCGTTCGTCCGGAAGCGCCGCAGCATGGACGCCGCCCCCCTGTTCTCGCGGATAAGGATCGCCACCCTGCTGCGCTGGGCCGCCGTCTGGGGACCGGGTCTTCTGGTCATGCTGGCCGACACCGACGCCGGGCAGGTGGTGACGGCGGCGCAGGCGGGCGCCCGCTGGGGCTATCGGCTGTTGCCGCTGGTGCTGCTGCTGATCCCGATGCTGTATGTGGTGCAGGAGCTGACGGTGCGGCTCGGCATTGCGACCGGGCGCGGTCACGGCGAGTTGATCCGCGAGCGGTTTGGCGGCGGCTGGGCGTGGCTGTCGATGGCGGGGTTGGCGGCCGGAGCGATCGGCTCGCTCGTCACCGAATTTGCCGGCGTTGCCGGCATCGGCGAGCTGTACGGGCTGTCGCGCACGCTCAGCCTGGCCTGCGCCGCAGCCCTGCTGCTCGCCGTCGTGGCGACCGGCTCCTACCGGCGCGTCGAGCGGACGGCGCTGGTCATCGGCCTCTTCGAGCTGGCCTTTTTCGCCGTCGCCTGGGCCGCGCACCCACAGCTTGCAAGCCTGGCCGGGGAGGCGGCGGATCTGCCGCTCGGCAGCCCCGAATTCCGCTATCTGGCGGCGGCGATTGTCGGCGCCTCCTTCAACCCCTGGATGATCTTCTACCAGCAATCCGCCGTCGCCGATAAGGGATTGCAAATCCGGGATCTGCGGGCGGCGCGCTGGGACACCGCGGTCGGCGCCGTGCTGACCCAATTGCTGACCGCGGCGGTGGTGGTCGCGGCGGCGGCCACGCTGGGCTTCGGCAAGACGGGCTTGGCCAGCGTCGGCGAGATCAGCCGCGCCTTCTCGCCGGTTCTCGGGGAGCGGGCGGGGCGGCTGATCTTCAGCGCCGGCGTGCTCGGCGCCTCGCTGGTGGCGGCGATGGTCGCCTCGCTGGCGCTGGCCTGGGGTCTGGGCGAGGTCGCCGGGTATCGGCGCTCGCTCGAATACCGGCCGTTCGCGGCGCCGTGGTTCTACGGCGCCTATGCCGGCTGCATCATCGCCGCCGCCGCCCTGGTCTGGTCGGTGCCCGATCTCGTGCGGCTCAACATCGCAGCGCAGGTGCTGAACGCCTTCCTGCTGCCGCTGGTGATCGGCTTCCTGATGGCGCTGGCCAGAACGGCGCTGCCGGAATCGCTGCGCCCGCGCGGATGGTATTGGGGGCTGGTTCTCGTCGTCCTGGCCGCGGTGTCCGGGCTGGCGTGCTACGGCGGGATCCCGGCTTGATCGCGGCCGAGAGCGGCGGATATGATCCGCCGCATTGCGGCAGGGAAGCCGGGCGCCGGCTATCCGCACCGCGCCCCCGGGAGCGCGGCGGTATCAAAAGGATCAGTTCATGAAGCGTGTGGGTCTGATGACAGGGGTGGTCGCCGCCGTCATGGCGTTTTCACTGCCCTGGGAGGGATATGCCGCCTCGGCTCCCTCGCCTTCCTCGAATTCGGACAACACCTACCGGGAACTTAGCCTGTTCGGCGAAGTATTTACGCGCGTGCGCGCCGATTACGTCGACAAGGTCAAGGACAGCAAGCTGATCGACTCGGCGATCAACGGCATGCTGACCTCGCTCGATCCCCATTCGAACTATCTCGACCGCAAGGATTTCAACGACATGAAAGTCCAAACCCGCGGCGAGTTCGGCGGGCTCGGCATCGAGGTGTCGATGGAAAAGGGCTTGGTCAAGGTCGTCTCGCCGATCGACGGCACGCCGGCCGCCAAGGCGGGCTTGAAGCCCGGCGATCTGATCACCGAGATCGATGGCAAGCCGGTGCAGGGGATGACCCTGCCGCAGGCGGTGGACAAAATGCGCGGCCCGGTCGACAGCCAGATCACGCTGACCATCGACCGCAAGGGGCAAAAGCCCTTCACCGTCACATTGACCCGCGCGACGATCAAGGTCAGGCCGGTCCATGCCAAGCTCGAGGCGGGCAATATCGGCTATATCCGCATCACCTCGTTCAACGAACAGACCGAGAGCGGGCTTGAAGAGGCGATGAAAAAGCTGCGGCAGGAATCGGGCAATAAGCTGGCGGGGCTGATCCTCGACCTGCGCAACAATCCGGGCGGCTTGCTCGACCAGGCGGTCGCGGTCGCCAACGCCTTTCTCGACAAGGGCGAGATCGTCTCGCTGCGCGGCCGCCGGCCCGAGGATGCCCAGCGTTATGACGCCCGGCCCGGCGCCGACATCAGCGGCGGCCTGCCGATGGTCGTGCTGATCAATGGCGGCTCAGCCTCAGCCAGCGAGATCGTCGCCGGCGCCCTGCAGGATCAGCATCGCGCCGTACTGCTCGGCACCCGCTCCTTCGGCAAGGGTTCGGTGCAGACGATCATCCCGCTGCCCGGGCACGGGGCGATGCGGTTGACGACGGCGCGCTATTACACCCCCTCGGGGCGGTCGATCCAGGCCGAGGGTATCGAGCCGGACATCGTCGTTCCGGCCGGCAAGATCGAAGCGGCGACCGCCAAGGGCGAGGCGAAGGTGTCGGCGTCCAAGACCGCCGGGCCGGAAAGCTCGGTCAGCCCGGAGATCATCGGCACGAGCGCGGATTATCAGCTCCGCCGCGCGCTCGACGTCGTGCGCGGCATCGCCCTGTTCGACCACGGGCATGCGGTCAATTGAGGATTTGCGTCATGTCGGCCGGCGAAATCCCCGGCTATCGCGCCGGTGTCGGCATTATGCTGATCAACGAGCACGGCCGGATCTTTGTCGGCCGGCGTGCCGACATGCCGGACATGCCGGCCTGGCAGATGCCGCAGGGCGGCATCGATCCCGGCGAGAGGCCGCGCAGCGCGGCCTTGCGCGAGCTTAAGGAGGAGATCGGCACCGACAAGGCGGAGATTCTTGCCGAGAGTCGGAAGTGGCGCTGCTACGACATCCCCGCCGAGATCGCCCGCAGGCTGTGGGGCGGGCGCTACCGCGGGCAGCGGCAGAAATGGTTCCTGATGCGCTTTGTCGGGACCGACGCCGATATCAACCTCGCCACGCCGCATCCGGAGTTCAACGCCTGGCGCTGGGTCGAGCCCGACGATCTGCCGCGGCTGATCGTCCCGTTCAAGCGCCCGCTCTATCTCGATGTGCTGGCCGAGTTCCGCAGACACTGCAGGGGCCGGCCGCCAGTCTGATCGCAGCGGCGGGCGCTCGCCGGCGCCGATGCTTGCCGATTTCTGCGCGGCGCCGCGGGGTTCGCACCGGATTTCAGGGAGGAGGGAATGGATCGCCCACCGCCGCAGCCGCGGCTCGAGCATTGCGGCCCGCCCCGCGTCAGGCGCTGGGAGGAGCAGCGCTGGCTCCTCGACAATGTCATCCGCGCCAACGGCATCGACTGGGATCAGCCGCGTTCGCTTTATCTGAGCGCCCCGTGCGGCGTCGCGGCGAATGCCGACTTCGCCGCGATCCGCCAGCGCGTGCAGAAGATGGCGGATATCGGGCCCGCCTTCGCCGCGACCGCGCGCCGCCGCGAGGAGAAGGCGCGCGCCGCCGAAGCGGCCGGACACGCCGTCAGCGCGCGCGACAACTACTTCATGGCGGCCGTGCACTGGGGTGCGGCGCAGTGGCCCTATGACGAGAACGACGAGACCAACATTGCCTACAATCAAAATAAGCGCGAATGCTATCAGCGCTACGCGCAGCTCTCCGACCACAAGGTCGAGGCGGTATGGATCCCGTTCGCCGACAGCGCGCTGCCGGCTTGGTTCCACCTGCCGCCCGGCTATGGCGGCGGGCGGATTCCCTGCGTCATCGCCATCCCCGGCATGGACAGCTTCAAAGAGATCGCGGTCGCGCTCTATGGCGACCGCTGGCTCGCTCGCGGCATCGCCGTGCTCGCGATCGACGGCCCGGGCCAGTACGAGGCGCGCATCCTCGGCATCCCCGTCAGCATGGAGAACTGGATCGCGACGGGAAAGCCGGTGGTCGATTGGCTCTCGGCGCGGCCGGAGATCGATGCCGGGCGGATCGGCGTCACCGGCACCAGCTTCGGCTCGTTTTTCGCCACGATCCTCGCCGCGCACGAGCCGCGCCTTGCCGCCTGCGCCGTCATCTCGACCTGCCTCGAGCCCGGCTGCCATACGATCTTCGAAGAGGCCTCGCCGACCTTCAAGAAGCGCTTCATGTACATGGCGGGCTATACCGATGAGGCGCTCTTTGACGGCTTTTGCAGGACGCTGACCTGGGAGGGGCATAGCGAGCGCATCCGCTGCCCCTATCTGTGCGTTGCCGGCGAGGCCGAGGAATTGAGCCCGCTTGTCTATGCCGAACGGCTGATGCAGACCCTGCAGGTGCCGAAGCGGCTCGTCGTCTATCAGGATTCGCGCCACTCGGTCGGCAATGTTCCCGCCGCCAATCTCGGTCCCTTCCCGCCGGTCCTGGTGGCCGATTGGCTGGCCGACCGCCTTGCCGGCAAGCCGTTTCCGAGCGAGCGCTGGTATGTCGAGGCGAGCGGCCGGGTCGTCAAGACGCCGTACTGAGGCGCCGCGGCGCTCTTGGCCGCGTTCCGTCGCCGCGCCCGGCCGGGCGCGGCGATAGGGGAATCACTCTTCCGGTTCTTCCCGGATGCGTTTGCGCCCTGTTTTCCGGGAAATCGCGCCGGCCGCCGCTGTCGGTGCGGCCGCTCCTTGGGCGGCTGTCGGCGGGGCGGCGGGAAGCTGCGCCAGCACCCGCTCGATCGCGGCGGCGACCGGCATCGCCGCCTGCGCGCCGCGGGCGAGACAGGCAAGACCGGCGGCGGCGCTCGCCCGGCGCAGCGCGGAGGCGAGCGGCAGGCCGGCGTCGAGCCCCGCCGCGAGCACGCCGACAAAGGTGTCGCCGGCTCCGGTCGTATCGACCGGAGCGATCGGCAGGGCCGGCACCGCGATCAGCGCGCCGTCGGGAAGATAGGCCTGCGCCCCGGCGGCGCCGCGGGTCACCACGAGCCCCCGCCGCAGCAGGCGCGCCGCCTCTCGCGGTTCCGGCCCGAGCCGGGCCGCTTCGCCGTCATTGGCGACGAGCAGATCGAGTTCGGGCAGCAGCGCGGGATCGATCGGCAGGGCCGGCGCCAGGTTCAGCATGCAGGAGCCGCCATATGCCCGCACCCGCCGGATCAGCTTTTGCGTTTCCGCGAACGGCACCTCCATCTGGGCGAGAAGCAGCGTGCGGGGGCCGAGCAGCCCGTCCGGAACCTGTTCGGCATGCACGCTGCGATTGGCGCCCGGCGCCACCGCGATCAGGTTCTCGCCGCCCTCCCCGACCATGATCAGGGCGCATCCGGTCGGCGTTTTGGCGGTGCGCACGAGGCTGGTGTCGACCCCGTCGCGGCCGAGGCCGGCGAGCGCGATATCGGCGAACGAATCGGCGCCGACCGCGCCGGCCAGCCGGACCTGCGCCCCGGCGCGGCGCGCCGCCAGGGCCTGATTGGCGCCCTTGCCGCCGGGCAACAGCGCATAGTCGCCGCCGAGCACGGTCTCGCCGGGGGCCGGCAGATGCGGCACCGGCACCAGAATGTCGACATTGATCGAGCCGAAAACGAGGATCATGCGGCGCCCCCGGGCGGATGGCGATGGCGATGATGCAGATCGGGATAATGCGGGTGCCGGTGCACGAGCGGCAGATGGCGGTGCCGATGCGCATGCGGCTCGCCCGGCGGATCGTCGGGACCATGCGCGTGGCAGTGATGGAGGTCGTGCGCGTGGCGGTGCGCATGCTCGACCGCTTCGTGCCCGTGCTCATGCTCGTGCGCTTCGGTGAGAGAGAGCGCGACGCCCAACGCCATCAGCGCCCCGCCGGCGGCGAGCCGCGCTGTCACCGGCTCGCCGAAAAGCGGCACTGCCAATACCGCGCCGATGAACGGCGCCGTCGAGAAATAGGCGCCGGTGCGCGCCGCGCCGAGATGGCGCAAGGCGAGGACGAACAGGACGAGGCTCAAACCGTAGCCGAGAAACCCGACCGCCGCGGCGCCGGCAAGCCCACCGAGCCCTGGCAACACGGCGCCGCCGGCGAGCGCCAGGGCGAAGTTCACGCCGCCGGCGGCGAGCCCCTTCAAGAGCGCAAGATCGACCGGATCGGCGGCGCTTAATCGGCGCGTCAGATTGTTGTCAATGCCCCAGGCAAGACACGCCCCGGCGATCGCCAGCGCCCCCCATCCCGCCTCCTTGGGGCCGCCGCGCCACGACAGCAGCGCCGTGCCGGCAAGGATCGCCGCCGCGCCGGCCAGCAACCGGCGGTCGACATTCTCGCGATAGGCAAGCCAAGCGATCGCCATCGTCGCGGGACCTTCGAGATTGAGCAATAGCGCCGCCGTCGCGGCTGGCGTCGCGTTCAGACCGAGCATCAGCAGCACCGGCCCGGCAATGCCGCCGAACAGCACGATAAGCCCCAGAGACGGCAGATCGAAACGGGCCAGCGGCGCCTCCGCCGGCGCCGTTCCGAGCGTCTGCCGGGCCAAGCGCAGGACGGCAAGACCAAGACCGGAAGCGAGGTAAAGAAGACCGGCGAGCAGCCAGGGATTGATGCCGCTGCCGAGCAGCGCTTTCGCAAACGGCGCGCTCGCCCCGAACAGAAGAGCGGCAGTCAGGGCCAGCGGTACGCCCGGCCATGACACGGAGCGGCGCGGCGCGCGAATCATCGCTCGCCTCCGGCCGGGCGAAGCGGCAAACCTGCCGGTCGCCGGCTTGACTTTGGCCGGCATATCGGGCCAGCTCGCGGGGTCTCGCACCGGCGAAAGGCGTCAGCATGGCGGAATTCGAAAAGCGCCGCATCGGGCGCACCGCGCTTGCGGTCAGCGTGCTCGGTCTCGGCACCGCCACGCTCGGCGGCCGCCGCGTGCCGGTCGGACGCGCCGAGGCCGAGGCGATCGTGCGCGCGGCCTGGGAGGCGGGCGTGCGCTATGTCGACACCGCGCCCTATTACGGCTCCGGGCAGGCCGAACGCGCCGTCGGCGACGCCCTGCGCGGCGAGAAGCGCGAGGAGTGGGTATTGTCGACCAAGGTCGGGCGCCTGTTGCGGCTGCGCCCGGATCTCGTCGCGACCGCCGACACCTTTTATCCGCTGCCGTTCGAGGCGGTCTTCGACTATTCCTACGACGGGGTCATGCGCTCGTTCGAGGACAGCCTGCAGCGCCTGGGTCTGGCCCGCATCGACATCCTCTATGTTCATGACATCGGCGCGATGACGCACGGGGCCGAGGCGCATCCGCGGCTGCTGCGCAACCTGCGCGAAGGCGGCTATCGTGCGCTCGAGGAATTGCGCCGCACCGGCGCGGTCGCGGCGATCGGCATCGGCGTCAACGAGCGCGAAGTGCTGCTCGAGGCGCTCGCATGGGGCGAGTGGGACGCCTTTCTGCTGGCCGGGCGTTACACGCTGCTTGAACAGGGGCCGCTCGACGACCTCTTGCCCCAATGCCTGGCGCGCGGCATCTCGATCATTGTCGGCGGGCCCCTGAATTCGGGCATTCTCGCCGGGCGCGAGAGCTGGAACTACCGGCCGGCGCCGCCCGAGATCATCGCCCGCGCCGACGCGATCCGCGCGGTCTGCGCGCGTCACGGCGTTAACATAACGGCGGCGGCATTGCAGTTTCCGCTCGCCCACAAGGCGGTCGCCGCCGTCATCCCGGGCCCGCGCAGCGTCGCCGAATTCGCGGCCGATCTGCAGTATTTCCGGCAGCCGATCCCGCCGGCGCTGTGGGACGAGCTGCGGGCGCTGCGGCTCATTCATCCGCACGCGCCGACGCCCGCCTGATCGCGCCCGCCGATCCCCAGCTGATCGCCCGATAGGCGAGCCGCGCCGCGGCGCGCGCCGCGGCGCTGTGGGGCTTGAGGCCGACCGCCTTGAAGATCATCGCGACGCCGCGCTCGACGTGGTGCGAGCGATAGAGGGCATAGGCCCGCCGGGCATAGGCGCGGCGATAGCGCCGGCGCTCGTAAGGCCCGTGTCCGCCATTGGCGGCGAAATAGGCATAGGCGAGTTCGTCGTCGCGCGCCTCGGCAATCCGTCCGAGGGCCACCCGCAGGCGCAGCAACAGGCCGATCGGCTCGCGCGCCAGGCAGCGTTCGAGGTTGCGATAGAAAAGCTTGTAATGGCGCACTTCGTCGGCCGCGATATTCCGGCAGATCTGCCGCAGGACCGGCTCTCTCGCGGCTTCGCGCAATGCCGCGTAATAGGAGCTGGTGCCGGTCTCGACGATGCAGCGGGCAATCATCTCGCCGGCGCGCGAGCCGCGGCGCGAGCTGTCGCGATCGAAATCGACCCGGAAGCCGGCCTGGAAGCGGCCGAACGCGGCGGCAAAGTCGAAGCCCGGATCGGCGAGCGCAGCCCATCGCGCCAGGGCCCGGCCGTGCTGGACCTCCTCTTCGCCCCAGCGCCGCGCCTGTTCTTTGAACTCGGGATCGTCGGCAAAAATGCGGCAGAGATGCCGCGCATAGGCGCGAGCGTTGTACTCGACAAGGCTCGCCGCCTTGGCGAGGCGCAGGAGGTCGGCATCGACCGCTTGCGGTTCGAAGCGGTGCCAGGCAATGTCGGCGAGAGTCCACGCTCTCATGTCACCTCCGCACCAAGCCGTGATCGGACTGTTATATCAGGCTCCGCCGCCGCGGACGTACCGCCGGATGTCACAAGCCTGGGCAAGGCGCGTCCGGCCTGCGGCCGGGCCGGCCTTCCGCGCCGCCGCAGGGGCGGCGAAGATGCCGCCGGCGGGCGGGGTTCTCCGCCGCGACGGCCGGTCCTGCTTGGTCGCGCCGGCGTCATCGGCATAATGTAGATCGATGACCGGAGCAGAACCGATGCCGCAACCCAGCCTGATCGAACATGTCCGCGACCTGCCCGCCTATTCGCCGCCGGCGCATCAGGGCACGTGCAACCGGCGGCTCGTCGGCCGCGATTTTGGCGCCGGGTTCGAGATGATCCTCGGCCATATCGCGCCCGGCGGCGCGGCGAGCCGCCATTATCACGCCGCCGAGAGGCAGGTGGTTTACATTCTGAAAGGCGAAGCGAGCGTCGCGCTCGGCACGCACCCGCCGCGCCGCTGCGGGCCGGGGACGGTGATCCGCATTCCGCCCGGTCTTGCCCACGAGATCGTGGCGACGGGCGAGGAGGCGCTCGAATGCATCGTCCTCTACGCGCCGCCTTTGGGACCCGAGGGCTTTGTCGAGGTGCCGCGGTGAGCAAAGCAAGACTGGGCCCGCTCGCCGGCGTCACGGTCGTCGATCTGACGAGCGTCGTTCTCGGGCCGCTGGCAACCCAGATCCTTGGCGATCTCGGCGCCGAGGTCATCAAGGTCGAGCCGCCCGAAGGCGACATCATGCGCTACGCCGGCCCGGCGCGGCATCGCGAGATGGGGCACGTCTTCCTCAACCTCAATCGCAACAAACGCTCGCTTGTGCTTGATTTGAAACAGCCGGAGGCGAAGTCGGCCCTGCTCGCGCTGGTCGCGAAGAGCGATGTCTTCATGCATAACATGCGGCCGCAGGCGATAACCCGGCTCGGCTTCGACTACGAACGGCTGCGCGCGGTCAACCCGCGTCTCGTCTATTGCGCGGCGTATGGTTACGGCCAGGACGGCCCGCTCGCCGCCCGGCCGGCCTTCGACGACATCATCCAGGGCGCCAGCGGGTTTGTCGCGCTCACGATGGCGACGAGCGGGGAGGCCCGCTTTGTGCCGACCTTGGTCGGCGACAAGACGGTCGGGCTGACGATGGTCTATGCGGTGATGGCGGCCTTGTTGCAGCGCGCGCGCACCGGCGAGGGGCAGTGCGTCGAAGTGCCGATGCTCGAGACGATGGCCGCCTTCGTAATGGCCGAGCATATGGGCGGGCTGACCTTCGATCCGCCGCTGGGGCCGCCCGGCTATGCGCGCATGCTGGCCCCCGATCGCCGGCCGCACCGCACCGCGGACGGTTACATCTGCATCCTTCCCTATACCGATCGCCACTGGAAGGAATTCTTCCGGGTTGCCGGCCGCCCCGATCTCGTCGACGACCCGCGCATCGCCGACGCCGAGACGCGCGCCCGGCATTTTGCCGAGCTTTATGCGCTCGTGGCCGAGTGCGTGCGGGAGCGGCCGACCGCCCACTGGCTTGCCGTCCTGGAGGCCGCCGACATCCCGTGCGGGCCGGTCAACCCGCTGGCCGAATTGCCGCATGACGCGCAGCTTGCCGCCGTCGATTTCTTCCCCCGCGTCGTGCATCCGAGCGAAGGGCCGATCCGCATCGTGCGGCCGCCGGTCAAGTTCGGCGCCGCCGATTGCGCCTTGCGGCGTCCGGCGCCGCGGCTCGGCGAACATTCGCGCGAGATCCTCAGGGAGGCCGGGCTCGGCGAAGCCGAGATCGACGATCTGCTGGCCCGCGGGATCGCGATCGCCGCCCCTCATCCCGATCCCGTCCCCGCTCTGTGGGCGCAGCGGGAAAGCGGCGAAGCCGAAGGGTGAGGGCCATGCGCCTGAACGAGGAAGAGCGGGCAATGCTGGCGGGAGCCCTGGGGGAGCCGCGGCGCTGGGCGATCGCGCATCAGATCGCGGTCGGCGAATTCTTTGATGCCGAGGATTTCGTGCCGGTCGGCCAGGCGCACATCATGGCCGATACCGAATCGCTTGGCGAGAGCGGTCTTTGTTTTCTCGAAACTCTCGCCGCCGCGCCGCCGGGCGAGCGGCGGGTGCGGGTGCCGACCATGACCGATCCGCGCGGGCTCGATTTCGCGGTCTATCGCCGGCTTGGTCAGACCCCGGCAATGGCGGCGCGCGAGGCGCGCGCGATCGCCGCCCTCTCCGCCCTCGGCGTGCTGATGACCGATACCTGCATCACCTATCAGACGGTGATGGCGCCGCTGCGCGGCGAGCATGTCGCCTACGGCGATACCGGGGTCGTCATCTATGCGAACAGCGTGCTTGGAGCGCGCGGCAATTTCGAGGGCGGCCCGTCCGCGCTCGCCGCCGCTCTGACCGGGCGGACGCCGCGCTACGGTTTTCACCTCGACCGCCACCGCCGCGGCACGCGGCGGTTTCGGCTCGAGACGATGCCGCGCGATCTCGCCGAGTGGGGGGCGCTGGGCGGCATCATCGGCGAAGCCTGCGGCTCTTATTGGGAGGTGCCGGTCATCGAAGGCCTCTCGACCGCCCCGGGGGCCGACGCCTTGAAGCATTTCGGCGCGGCGCTGGCCAGTTTCGGCTCGGTTGCGCTGTTCCACATGCCCGGCATCACCGCCGGAACGGCGCAGGAGGCGGCGGCGGCGCCGGCGGCGGCGCGCCCGGTCGGGCGCGGCGACATCGACGCCTTTTTCGCCCGCTACGCAGCGCCGGGCGAGAAGCTCGACGTCGTCGTCTTCGCGGCGCCGCAATTGTCATTGTTCGAGATCGAACGGGTGGCGGACGGTCTCGCCGGGCGCCATATCCATCCGGGCGTGAGGGTCATCGTCGCGACCTCGCCCGAGGTCAAGCACGCCGCCGACCGCATGGGCCTGACGCGCCGCCTCGAGGCGGCCGGCGCGATCGTCGCCGCCGGCATCTGCTTTTATCAGAGCTATGCGCGCGAGATGGCCGAGAGAAACGGCTGGCTGCGGCTGCTGACCAACTCGGCAAAGCTTGTCAACATCCTCGGCGGCTACGGTTACCGCCCGAGCCTGGCGAGCCTCGAGCGCTGCCTCGATGCCGCCGTCGCCGGCAGGATCGTATGATGCCGATCCGGCTGTTCTGCCATCCCGGCATCGGCCCCGCAGTGACCGGTACGGCCCTCGTCGCCGCCGACAATTTCAGCGCGCGCTACGATCTCGACCGCGACAAGGGGATTTTTTGCCGGCCCACCCACAAATTGGCGGGGCAGAGCTATGTCGACCGCATCCTCGTTCTCGACCAGGCCAAAGGCGGCGTCGCCAGCGCCTGGATGCTGGCCGAGATGAGCGCGCGCGGCCGCGCCCCGAAGGCGCTCGTCTTCAACCGCGTCAATCCGATCCTGGCGCAGGGCGCCGCCTTCGCCGGGATCAGCCTGGTCGATCGCTTCGACGGCGATGTGACGCGGCTGATCCGCACCGGCGATGTGCTGAGGATTGATCCGGCGCAAGGGCAGGTCGACATATTGAACCGGGACGGCTAAGGGAGGCCGCCATGGCCACGATGTACCGCTACGCCCTGCCGGTCGCGCAGACCGAATGGAAGTTCGAGGGCCGCACCGAGACCTGCTTTACCTGGGAGTATGAGGATGAGCGCGCAACCCTGCTGCAGCTCTACGACAAGGGCAAAAAGCAGCAGTGGGACGCGGCCGAGCGCATCGACTGGTCGCTCGATCTCGATCCCGAGAACCCGATGATGCTCGACGACCGCGTCATCCATATCTGGGGTTCCGATCTGTGGAACCGGATGACCGAAAAGGAACGCCGGGAGGTCCGCCATCACCTGCAGGCGTCGCAGATTTCGCAATTCATGCATGGCGAGCAGGGCGCCCTGATCGCGACCGCCAAGATCGTGCAGACGGTTCCGGATCTGGATGCGAAATTCTATGCGGCAACGCAGGTCATCGACGAGGCGCGCCACGTCGAGGCCTATTCGCGCCTATTGCACGAGAAGTTCGCGCTCGCCTATCCGATCACCCCGGGCCTCAAGGCCCTGCTCGAAAGCGGTCTTTGCGACAGCCGCTGGGATATGACCTATCTGACGATGCAGATCCTGATCGAGGGGTTGGCATTGGCGGCGTTCCAGCGCCTGCGCGATCAGGCCAAAAACCCTCTGGCCGCGGCGATCAACGCCTATGTGATGCAGGACGAAGCGCGCCATGTCGCCTTCGGGCGCCTCGCCCTGCGCGATTACTATCCGCAATTGACCGAGGCCGAACGCGCCGAGCGCGAGGAATTTGTCGTCGAGGCCTGCTGGCACATGCGCGACCGCTTCAATCAGCTCGAAGTCTGGGAGCGACTGGGCCTGCCCGTCGCCGAATGTCTGAGGCTCGTCGAAGAGTCCGAGACGATGCGGACGTTCCGCAGCCGCATCTTTAGCCGCATTGTCCCGACCGTGCGGGATATCGGGCTTTGGGGCGAGCGGGTGCGGCAGGCGTTTGCCGCCATGGGGGCGCTCCAGTTTGCCGAGGTCGATGCCGCGGCGTTGCTGCAAAACGATGCGCGCGTGGCCGAGGAATTTGACCTGCGCATGCGCCTTCGCGACGCCTCCGGCGGCACTCCTTGACCTCTTCCCCGTTGGCGGGGGCAGGGCGGGCGCCGCGCGATCCGCGGCGCCCTTCCTTTGCGATGCAACAATCCGGGGACAAGCTATCCAAAATTTCATGGCTGATCGATGTTGCGGCGCAGCAAATTCGGGCCATCTGCAAGGCCGAGAACCGCACTGACAGGATCGCCACCCGATGAGAGGTCAGCTTGCCCGCTTTGCCGCGCTGCCCCGAGCATGGTTGCCGCTTCGGGCCGAGCCTCTGAAGGGGCGGCACGATACGGCGGCGGGGGCGATGCCGGTCCGCTTCGGCGATGGGCTGCCGCCGGGCCCGCGGGGCTGGGCGGTGTTTGCGCTGGCGATCGCCCTGACGATGGCGGTGCTCGACGGCGCCATCGCCAATATCGCGCTGCCGACGATCACCAGCGAGCTGCATACCCGCCCGGCCGATGCGATCTGGGTGATCAACGCCTACCAGCTCGCGGTCACGATCTCGCTGCTGCCTCTTGCCTCGCTCGGCGAGCTCTACGGCTATCGTCGCGTCTTTATCGGCGGGCTCGCCGTATTTACGCTCGGTTCGTTCGCCTGCGCCTATTCCGGCTCGCTGGACATGCTGGTGGCATCGCGCATCCTCCAGGGCTTCGGCGGTGCCGGCGTCATGGCGGTCAACAACGCGCTGGTCCGCTTCATCTTTCCGCGCCGGCAGCTGGGCCGCGGGGTGGGCATCAACGCGCTGGTCGCGGCGACCTCGGCGGCGGTCGGCCCGACCGTCGCGGCGGCGATCCTGTCGGTCGCCGCCTGGCAATGGCTGTTCCTGATCAACGTGCCGCTCGGCATCCTCGCGCTGGCAGTGGCGCAGAGCGCTCTGCCGAGAACGCCGGCCGCACATCATCGCTTCGACTGGCTGAGCGCGGTGCTGAGCGCGCTGTTTTTCGGTCTGCTCGTCACCGGCATCGATAATCTGCGCGCGCTGTCCGGCCTCGTCGCGGCCGAACTGGCGGGTGCGGCGATCGCCGGCGGGCTGTTCATAATCCGGCAATTGCTGCTGCCCTATCCGATGCTGGCCGTCGATCTGTTCAGACGGCCGGTCTTTGCGCTGTCCGTGCTGACCTCGGTGTGCTCCTTCGCGGCCGCGAGCCTCGCCCTCGTCTGCCTGCCTTTCTATATCCAGGAGGTGCTCGGGCGCTCGGCCGTACAGACCGGGCTGCTGATCACACCCTGGCCGGTGGCGGTCGGCATCACGGCGCCGCTTGCCGGCCGCCTCGCCGATCGCTACCCCGCCGGCATCCTCGGCGGGATCGGCCTCGCCCTGCTGACGGCGGGCCTTGTCCTCCTGGCATCGCTGCCGGCCCATCCGGCGGTCTCGGCGATGGTCTGGCGAATGGCGCTGTGCGGCATCGGGTTCGGCTTCTTCCAATCCCCCAACAACCGCACGCTCCTGGCGAGCGCGCCGCCCGAGCGCGCCGGCAGCGCCAGCGGCATCCTGGCCAGCGCCCGGCTTGTCGGGCAGACCGTCGGCACGGCTCTCGCCGGATTGGTCCTGGCATTGGCGGGCGCCGGCGGCGATATCGGCCGCGCGACGACGGCGGCGCTGCTGTTCGGGGCGGCCTTTTCCGGGGTCGGCGCGGTGGTCAGCAGCCTGCGCCTATTCGGCTACCGCCAGGCCGAGCTGACGCCGGCTTCGCGCTGAAATCCCGACTCCCCTTATTTCCGTCGCAGTTTTTCTCCCCTGAGCGGGTCACTCGGGCAGGCCGAACACTTCCTCGGGATGGTTGAGGCCGCGCACCGGATGAAAGCCGAGCGAGACGAGCGGCTGCGGGCAGATCCGGGCAAAGGCGCGCGAGGTCAAAAGCGGGCGCAGCAGCCGCTTGGTCAGACCCTCGATGCGCGAAGCGAGATTGACGGCCGGCCCCACCACCGTGAAGTCGAGCCGCTCGGCGGCGCCGACATTGCCGAAGATGACCTCGCCGAAATGGAGGCCGATGCCGGCCCTGATCTCAAGGCGTTCGCTTCTCTGCCGGGCGCGATTGACCGCCTCGAGGCGGGCCAGGGTCTCGATCGCGGCGTCGAGCGCGCGCAGCGCCGCAGGCGCGAAATCGTGGTCGTCTCCGGTCGGAAAAATCGCCAGCACACCGTCACCGATAAATTTTAAAACCTCGCCGTGGCGCTCCTGCACCGGCGAGGCCACGGCGTCAAAATAATCGTCGAGCAGCCTGAGCACCGCTTCGCCCGGCAGCCGGTCCGAGAGTCCGGTAAATCCGCGCAGATCGGTGATCATGATGGCCGCGGTCAGACGGTCGCCCTGGCCGCGCCGCACCTGCCCGGCAAGGATGCGCTCGCCGGCCAGCGGCCCCAGATAAGTGTCGATCAAGTTGATGCCGATATGGCGCACCGCACGGGTCTCGATAATCGCGGCGAGCGCCGGGTTGATCTCCTCGAGCGCGGCGATCTCGGCGGCGGTAAAGCCCTGCGGACGATCGGTCGCCCAGGTCACCACCGGGTAGCGCTGCAATGTGCGATTAAGGGGGAGCGCAAGATAGTCGCGGCCTCCGGCGTCGCGGATCCGGGTCAGGAGCGGGTATTCCCGGTCATCCTCGACAAGACGGCGGCGGAACTTGACGCCGCGTTCGATCGTCGCGCGGATCGGGCTCTTCAGATATTCCTCGGTGGCCTGCGAACCGTGCAGGACCCGGTATTCCTCGGTGATCTTGCGATCGCGCCACCAGCGCGCGCCAAAACCGCGGATCTGCGGGTGCAAGGTGCCGATATGGAGGCTGGCGCGCCACAGCGGAATGCCGTCGCCGACCAGCCGCCAGCACAACTCGTCAAAGAATTCGACCTCATTGCCGATCTGCGGCCCTTCGCTCAGAATCCAGCGCTCTATGCCGCCGCCCGGGATCGGCGCGGCAACCCCGCGAAAAACGCCCTCGACCCGAAAAAACTCCTCGCCGGTGACGATGGCGGGCGAGGCAGGGGCGGGGATTAGATTTGTATCCATTCGCGCATCATGATGGAACGGCACGCCGGGCGGCGCCCGCTGCGGGTATAGATAGGGTGCCGCGATGGCGTTGCGATGGCCAGCGGTGCCGAAACGGCGATGCGATTGCGGCCGGAAGCTCGCCTTGGCGGCCGTTGTGAACGCCGATGATAAACGGGGTTGGCGTGCGCGGGCGAGGGGGCACGACATCGCCGGTGGCGCGGTCACGGCGATCGGCGGCGAAAGCGATGGGCACGCAGATGGCGCTTGAGATTACCCGGTTCGCGTCGCCCGATCCGGGGAAATGTCAGGCAGCCGCGCGCGAGCGCTTCCTATGCGAGGCGCGGCGGGCTTGGGCAGGCCCGGCGACGGCGCGCCTGCCGGAATATCGACGATCGCGGCCGACCGTCAAAAATGCCGCGTGCGCCGTTTGACCGATTGCCCTGCAGCGGTCCGGCCCGCTATGGATAGATGGCAATCTCCATGCCACTCTGATGGCGAAGGCGGCTCGCAATAACCCGGAACCGATTGACGGCGCCGCCCCTGCCTGTGCGCTGCAGGATCTCATTGATGCCGTGGCGCGCGGGGATCGGGGGGCGCTCCGGCGTCTTTACGAGCGCGAGTCGCGCCGCCTTTACGGTATTGCATTGCGCATTGTGCGTCGGCCCGAGATTGCCGCCGAAGTGCTGCAGGATGCCTTCCTCCAGATCTGGCAGAAAGCTGCGAGCTATGCGCCCGAACGCGGCGATCCGGCGGCGTGGCTTACCGGGATTGTCCGTTACCGCGGTATTGACGCGGTGCGCAAGCTCGGCCGCGAATTGCCATCTGCAGACCCGGAGCAAGGGGAGGCGGTTGCGCCGGATACTTTCGGCGAGTCCGACGCCAGCCTCGCCCGGGGCGCGCTGCGCCGCTGTCTTGACGAACTCGACGACAATCAGCGGCGCTGCATCCTTCTTGCCTTTGTCGACGGTCTTACCCATGCCGAGATCGCCGCCCGCCTGTCCGCACCGCTCGGCAGCGTCAAAAGCTGGGTGCGACGGGGCCTGGTCTCGCTGCGCCGCTGTCTCGACGGATGATCCCCGAAAACTCCGAAGAACTGGACATTCTGGCCGGAGAATATGTGCTCGGCGTGCTCGACCCGGCCGTAGCTCGCGTGGTCGAGGCGGCGCTTGCCGTCAATCCCGAATTGCGTCGGGCGGTCATCCTGTGGGAGGAGCGGCTGCAACCTCTGTCCGCCCTGGCCCCCCCGGTGGGGCCGCCGCCCGCAATCTGGAACAATATTGCCGCGCGCATCGGCGAGACCGGCGGCGCTCGCCCGCGGCTGTGGCATTCGCTGGCATTGTGGCGACTATCGGCCGCGTTCGCCGCTGCCTGCGCCGCGTGTCTTGCGCTCTACATCTTTCTCGCCCGGCCGGCTCCCGGACCGAGCCTGGTTGCCATTCTGCACGCACCAAGGCAGGAGCGGCCCGCCTGGGTGGCGACCGCCGGCCGCAACGGATTGTCGGTGCAGGCTTTGGCCGGAGCGGCCGCGCCGCGCGGCCGCTCCTTCGAGCTATGGGCGATTGCACCTGGCGCGAAGAAGGCGGTATCGCTCGGCGTCATCCCGGCAAACGGCCGACTCCAGATCGCCGCCTTCCCGCAAGCGCTGCGCCAGGGCGGTAAGCTGGCCATCAGTGTCGAGCCGGAGGGGGGATCGCCGACCGGCCGGGCAACCGGACCGATCGTCTTTGTCGGTTCGCTGGTGGCGACGAAATAGGGCAGACCCGGACACGCCGGGGATCGGCCCCCAGCGCAAAATTTTACCGCCCCCCGCATCCGAATCCGCTCCTGTTCCGTAGAAGCTGTCGCCGGAGGCTTTGCTGCTGCCGGAGGTCCGGCCCGCAACAATCCTCCCGGGTCAGGCGGCGTCCCGACGCCGACCGCTGATGCAAGGAAAGGAGAGCGACGCAATGGCTTCCCGTGCCCTGTTGCCGATTGAGAGCCGCAGTTCCCGCCGCACTCTGCTGCTGGGGGCCGGCACCGTCACGCTGTCCGCCGTCGCGGTCAGCCTGCTCGCCGGCCGTGAGGGCCTGGCGGCGGAGAATCGAATGGCCGCCGACCCCGATTCCGACATCGGCATTCTGAACACCGCCCTCGGGCTCGAATACCGGGCGATTGCGGCCTATCAAGTCGGGGCCGAAAGCGGCCTTCTGCAGAAGCCGGTGCTCGCTCTCGCGGTCCAGTTCCAGGGCGATCACAAGCAGCACGCCCAACTCTTGTCGAGCACGATTGCCAAGCTCGGCGGTACGCCGGTGACCGCCCGGCCGCCGGCCGATTACGGTTTTCCGGTCAATACGCTGAGAAACCAGGCGGATGTGCTCCGCTTCGCGGCCGGGCTCGAAAAGGGCGCCGCTTCGGCCTATCTCGGCGCGATCCCGGCCTTCGGCAATAGGGAGCTTGCCAAAGCGGCGGCCAGCATTCTCGGCGACGAGACCATGCACTGGGCCTCATTGCTCTATGCCCTCGGCGAGAACCCCGTGCCTGTCGCCTTTATCAGCTGATCGGCGACGGGGAGAGCCGCCGGCCCGACCCCGGTTGCGACGATTTGGGGAAAAGGCTATGTAGCCGCCGGCGGTAATGGCGCCGGCTCACGTCACCCCGTCCCCGCAACGTGCCATCAGGGCGCGGGGATGGGGAGCCGGCGCGCAAGGATGGGCTCAATCAAAACCTGTCGCGACAGGCTCTTGCAGGACAGGACGCGTTGCTGGCGCGGGACGACGGCGGTATTGGCCATTGCCGGGCTCGCCCTCGTTACAGCGGCGGCAATCCGGCGGCCGTCCGCGGATTTTGCCGACCGGCCGGTGCTGGCGGTGGTCCGCGACGGCCGCGGGCGGCCGGTCTGGCAGATCCGGCTGGCGCGGGCGGCGCATGAGATGGCGGTGCAAACCCTGCGGGCGCAGCCCTTGCCCAAGGACCGCGCCTTTGAGTTGTGGCTGCTTCCCGCCGGCAGGGCGCGGCCGCGCCCGCTCGGGATATTGCCGGCCCACGGGAGCACAGTAATTCCGATAGCGCCGCGCGAGGCCGCATTGCTGGTCAAACGCGGCACCCTCCCGGTCACGCTCGAACCGAGCGAGGGAGCCCCCGGTCTGCGGCCGGACGGACCGCCTTTGTTCCGCGGCCGCCTGCATGCGGTCGACTGAACGATAACGTCGCCGTTCTTCTGGCCTTGCGGAAATATCGAAGGGATCGACCCCGCCGATGCGGCCATGCATACTGTTCGGGCCGGACGGGGGACGGCGTCGGGAGCCGGCGGCGCGACGGCCGCAAGATCGACGGTACGGCCGGACCGCGCTCGTTGCCGGAGATCCTTCCGGATGTTCGCGCGTTCATCCTGCAGGGCGCGGTCGTTGCCGTACGGATCTGCATCCGCGCAGCTTCGCGGGAAGGCCGGCGCACAAAGGAGAGAAAGGCAATGACGCCGCGGGGCCCGATCGACGAGATCTGCGTCAATACGATCCGCACGCTCGCCATCGACGCGGTGCAGGCGACGCGTTCGGGCCATCCCGGCACGCCGCTGGCGATGGCGCCCGTCGTCCATACCTTGTGGCAGGATTTTCTCCGCTGCGATCCGGCCGAACCGCGATCGCTTCGTGCTTTCTTCCGGCCACGCTTCGGCGCTGCTCTCCGTCCTATCGCCTCCGAGCGGGGATGGGACGGGGGGTCGGACAGCGGCAGGGTGCCGAATACCGCATCGCCGCACCGGGCCGGCGCGATTCTCGGCATGCACACCTTCGGGGCCTCGGCGCTGCGCGCGAAATTTGGTTCCACCGGCGAACATCTCTACGCGGCTGTCCGCGCGCAGCTCGCGCGCAAGGAGTAGAGCCATGACAAATCCGTTGCGCATGCTTCAGGAATACGGCCAGTCGGTCTGGCTCGATTTCGTCAGCCGCGAGCTGTTGCAAAGCGGCCGGCTCGCCCGCCTGATCGCCGAGGACGGGCTGCGCGGCGTCACCTCGAACCCGTCGATTTTCGAAAAAGCCATCGGCCACGGCGAAGATTACGACGCCCTGATCGCCGCCATCGAGAGCCGGGGCGATCGCGATGCCGGAGCCCTGTTCGAGGAACTGGCGATCGGCGATATCCGGGAGGGCGCCGATCTGCTGCGCCCGGTCTATCATCACAGCCGCGGCCGGGACGGGTTCATCAGCCTCGAAGTCTCGCCTTATCTGGCGATGGATACGCACGGCACGATCGCGGAGGCGCGCCGGCTGTGGCGGGCGGTCGGGCGCGATAATCTGATGATCAAGGTTCCCGCCACTCCGCCGGGAATTCCGGCGATCCGCACGTTGATCGGCGAGGGCATCAACGTCAACGTCACCCTGCTGTTCTCGCAAGAGGTTTATGCCGAGGTCGCCGAGGCCTATCTTGCCGGTCTTGAAACCTTGCTCGACAAGGGCGGCGATCCGCGCAAGGTGGCGAGCGTGGCGAGCTTTTTTGTCAGCCGCATCGACACCCTCGTCGACGAGGCGCTCGACAGGCGGATCGCGGCGACCGCCGATGCCGCCGAGAAGCGGCGCCTTGTCGCTCTCAAGGGCAGGGTTGCAATCGCCAATGCCAAGCTCGCCTATCAGCGCTACAAGGCGATCTTTGCCGGCGAGCGCTGGCAGCGCCTAGCGCAACGGGGGGCGCACACGCAGCGGCTGCTATGGGCCAGCACCGGCACGAAAAACCCGGCCTATAGCGATGTGCTCTATGTCGAGGAGCTAATCGGTCGGGACACGGTCAATACGATGCCGCCGGCGACGATGGACGCGTTCCGCGATCACGGCAGAGTGCGGGCGAGCCTCGAGGAGGACATCCCCGGCGCGCGGGCGGTCATGGCGGCATTGCCGGCGGCCGGCATTGCGATCGCGGCGGTGACCGAGAAACTCGTCGCGGACGGCGTGCGGCTGTTCGCCGACGCCGCCGACCAGCTCTACGCCGCGGTGCAGAAAAAGCGCTGCGCCGTGCTCGGGAGCAGGCTCGATGCGATGAGCTACAAGCTCCCTGCCGAACTCGACGCGGCCGTCAAGGCGGCGCTCGAGGAGTGGCGGGGCGAGGGGAAAGTGCGGCGATTGTGGGCCGCGGACGCCTCGCTGTGGACCGGAGGGGACGAAGCGCGCTGGCTCGGCTGGCTCGAGATCGTCGCGGAGGAGCGCAAAAGCGTGGCAGCGCTGCGCGCGTTCGCCGACGATGTCAGCAAGGCCGGCTTTCGCGACATATTGCTGCTCGGAATGGGGGGATCGAGCCTGGGGCCGGAGGTGCTTGCCGAGACCTTCGGGGCAAAACCGGGCTTTCCCCGCCTCACAATCCTCGATTCGACCGACCCGGCGCAGATCCGCCGCATCGCCGGCCTGATCGATCCGCGGCATACGCTGTTTCTCGTCTCAAGCAAATCGGGAAGCACGCTCGAGCCCGACATCTTCAGGCGGTATTTCTGGGAGCTCGCCAGCGAGGCGGTCGGCGAGCGCGCGGTGGCGCAGCGCTTTGTCGCCATCACCGACCCCGGTTCCCCGCTTGAAAAGCTCGCGAGGACGGCCGGCTTCCGGCACATCTTTTACGGCGTGCCGAGCATCGGCGGCCGCTATTCGGTATTGTCGCATTTCGGCATGGTGCCGGCGGCCGGCATCGGCATCGATGCGGACGCCTTTCTCGACAGCGCCGCCCGGATGGTGCATTCCTGCGCGCCGAGCGTGCCGCCCGCGGAAAATCCCGGGGTCCTGCTCGGCGCAATCCTCGGGGTCTGTCAGCGCCGCGGGCGCGACAAGGTGACGATCCTTGCTTCGCCGCGCCTTGCCGATTTCGGCGCCTGGCTCGAACAGCTCCTCGCCGAATCGACCGGCAAGCTCGGCAAGGGGATCGTGCCGGTCGACGCCGAACCCTTGGGGCCGCCCGCGGTCTATGGCGGCGACCGCCTGTTCGTCTCTCTGCGTCTTGCCGGGGAAGCGGACGCCGAGCGGGAGCGGGCGCTCGCGGCGCTTGCAGCGGACGGGCAGCCCGTGGTGCGCATCGTCGTTGCCGATATGATGCAGCTCGGACAGGAGTTCTTCCGCTGGGAGATGGCGACCGCGGTCGCCGGCGCGATCATCGGCATCAATCCGTTCGACCAGCCGGACGTTGAGGCGAGCAAGGTCAAGACGCGCGCGCTGACGGCGGCCTATGAAAAGAGCGGGGCGTTGCCGGAAGAACGGCCCTTCTACGAAGGCGAGGGGATCGCGCTGTTCGCCGATCCGCGCAATGCGGCGGCGTTGGCCGCGCAGGCGAAAAGCCTCGAATCGGCCTTGCGGGCGCATTTCGCCCGGGTGGGCAAGGGCGATTATGTCGCACTTCTCGCCTATATCGACCGCAACCCCGCGCATATTGCGGTGTTGCAACAGATGCGGCGGGTCATTCGCGATCGCACCCGGGCGGCGACCTGCCTCGGCTTCGGGCCGCGCTTTCTGCACTCGACCGGGCAGGCTTACAAGGGAGGGCCGAACAGCGGCGTCTTTTTGCAGATTACCTGCGATGATCCCGAGGATCTGCCGGTCCCCGGACAAGCCTATACCTTCGGCATCGTCAAGGCGGCGCAGGCGCGCGGCGATTTCGAGGTTCTCGCCGAGCGCGGCCGGCGGGCACTGCGGGTCCATCTGCCCGCCCCGCCCGCCGCGGGCTTGGCAACCCTTGCCCGCGCCGTCACGGCAGCGCTCGGGGAGACCATCGCCGCGCGATAGCGAGAGAGCGGAGGATCAAAAGATGCAACTCGGAGTGATCGGCCTCGGCCGCATGGGCGGCAATATCGTGCGGCGGCTGATGAGGGGCGGCCATGGCTGCGTCGTCTACGACAAAGACCCCGAAGCGGTGCGCGCCCTCGCCGGCGAGGGCGCGCAGCCGAGCCGGGATCTCGCCGATTTCGTCCGGCAGCTGGCAAAACCGCGGGCGGCGTGGGTCATGCTGCCGGCGGGTGCGGTCACGCATCAGACGATCCTTGCGCTCTCCCGCCTCTTGGAAGCGGGCGACATCCTGATCGACGGCGGCAACTCCTTTTTCCAGGACGACATCCGCCATGCCGAAATGCTGAAAGAGCGGGGCATCCGTTATGTCGATGTCGGCACCAGCGGCGGCATCTGGGGGCTGGAGCGCGGCTATTGCATGATGATCGGCGGCGATAGGGAGGCGGTCGAGCACCTCGATCCGATCTTTAGAACGCTGGCGCCGGGGGTGGGCAACATCCCGCGCACGCCGGGGCGGGAAGGTCGCGATCCGCGGGTCGAACAGGGCTACATGTATTGCGGTCCGGCCGGCGCCGGCCATTTCGTCAAAATGGTGCATAACGGCATCGAATACGGGATCATGCAGGCCTATGCCGAGGGCTTCGACATCCTGAAAAACGTCGCCTCGCCGGCGGTGCCGGAGAACCGACGCTACCGGCTCGACCTTGCCGATATCGCCGAGGTGTGGCGGCGGGGCAGCGTGATCGCCTCGTGGCTCCTCGATTTGACCGCAAGCGCGCTGGCCGCCGACGTCACCCTGTCCGAGTTCTCAGGCTATGTCGAGGATTCGGGCGAGGGACGCTGGACGATCGGGGCGGCGATCGAGGAAGCGGTCCCGGTCAATGTGCTGTCGGCGGCGCTTTATGCGCGCTTCCGCTCGCGCCAGGAACACAGCTATGCCGAGCGGATCCTCTCCGCAATGCGCAAGGAATTCGGCGGCCATCGGGAACCGCCGGTACGGAAGGCCGAGTGATGGAGACCCGCCCAGCTTGCCGCGGCACGGCTGACACGAGAGGGGGCCGGCAGGCGCCGCCCTCGACGCTGGTGATCTTCGGCGCCGGCGGCGATCTGACCCGGCGCCTGCTGATGCCGGCCCTTTACAACCTGGCAAAGGCCAAGCTGCTGCCGCAGCAATTCGCGCTGATCGCCGCCGATCGCAGGCCGAAACCGCTGGCCGCCTTTCGCGACACCCTCGCCGAAGGAGTCAAAAGCTTTATCTCGGATACGGCCTCGGGCGGCGCCGCCGAGCCGTTCGACCCCGAGATCTGGGATTTTATCGCCCAGCGCATCATCCATTTTGCCGGCGATCTGACCGAGCCCGACACATATCGCCGACTTGCCGAGGTCATCGATCAGGTCGATGCCAAATATCATACCGGCGGCAACGTGATTTTTTATCTTGCCGTCGCCGCCCAGTTGTTCGGCACGATCGTCGAGCAGCTTGGTGCCGCCGGTCTGACCCGCGAAGAGAATGGCCGCCACCGCCGCGTCGTCGTCGAAAAGCCGTTCGGCAGCGACCTCTCCTCGGCCCGCGAGTTGAACGCCCGCCTCCTCAAGGTTCTGCGGGAACATCAGGTGTTTCGCATGGACCATTTCCTGGGCAAGGAGACGGTCCAGAACATCATGGTATTGCGCTTCGCCAACGGCATCTTCGAGCCGCTGTGGAACCGCGATCACATCGATCATATCCAGATCACGGTGGCCGAAACGGTCGGCGTCGAACATCGCGCCAATTTCTACGAGGCCACCGGCGCGTTGCGCGACATGGTGCCGAACCACGTGTTCCAGCTGTTGGCGCTGACCGCGATGGAGCCGCCGAACTCCTTCGCCGCCGATGCGGTGCGGGCCGAGAAGACCAAGGTGCTCGAGGCGATCCGCCCGCTCGACGCCGAAGGGGTGCGGCGCGACGTCGTGCGCGGCCAATACCGCGCCGGCGTGGTGGCCGGCCGGCCGGTCAAATCCTACCGCGAGGAGGAGGGCGTCGCGCCCGGCAGCATGACCGAAACCTATGTCGCGCTGCGGCTCGACATCGACAATTGGCGCTGGGCCGGCGTGCCTTTTTATCTGCGCACCGGCAAGGCGCTGGCCCGTCGCACGACCGAAATCGCGATCCATTTCAAGCGGCCCCCGTTCGTGCTGTTTCGCGATACCGCGGTCGACGGCCTGACCCCGAACGTCCTCGTGCTGCAGATCCAGCCCGACGAGGGCATCTCGTTGCAGTTCGAGGCCAAGATCCCCGGTCCGGAAATCGCGCTGGGCGGGGTCGAGATGGAGTTTCGCTATCGCGATTATTTCAAGATCGCCCCCTCCACCGGTTATGAGACGCTGCTCTATGACTGCATGATCGGCGATGCGACGCTGTTTCAGCGGGCCGACAGCGTCGAGGCCGGTTGGGCCGTGGTGCAGCCGATACTCGATCTATGGCGCGAGGACAAAAGCGTGCCGCTCGAATTCTATGACGCCGGCAGCGCCGGTCCGCAGGCTGCCGAGCTCTTGCTGCGGCGCAGCGGCCGGCAATGGCGGCCGCTCGGCGGGTGAGCGATGCCGCGCCCGCTGATCGTCAGCCCGTCGATCCTCTCGGCCGATTTCTGCCGCCTTGGCGAAGAGGTAAGGGCCGTCGAGGCGGCCGGCGCCGACTGGATCCATGTCGACGTGATGGATGGACGCTTCGTGCCGAACCTGACGGTCGGCCCGCTCGTCGTCGCGGCGGTGCGCCGGGTGACGAAGCGGCCGCTCGATGTGCATCTGATGATGGTCGAGCCCGAGCGCTATCTCGAGGATTTCGCCGCCGCCGGCGCCGACCATCTGCTGGTGCATTGCGAGCCCGGCGCGACGATCCATCTGCACCGCACCCTGTCGCGGATCCGCGATCTCGGCAAGCTCGCCGGCGTCGTGCTGAACCCGGCCACCCCGCTGGCGCAGATCGAATACGTATTGCCGCTGTGCGGCGTGGTGCTGATCATGACCGTCAATCCCGGATTTGGCGGGCAGCGTTTCCTGCCCGAAATGCTGCCGAAGATCCGCGCTTTGCGCGTTTTGTGCGCGGAGCGCGGGCTTGATCCGGTGATCGAAGTCGATGGCGGGCTGTCCGGTGAGAATGCCTGGCAGGTTCGCGACGCCGGGGCGAACGCCATTGTCGCCGGCTCGGCGATCTTTCACGCGCCCGACTATGCGGCCGCGATCGCCGCGATCCGCCACTCGCGACCGCCGCAAGGACAGGAGTGCTGATGCCCCTCAACCCGGCTCATATCGAGATCGGCGCCGACCTCGAAGCCGTCGCCCGGCGTGCGGCGGAATGGATCCTCGCTCACGTCCGGGCCAGCCAAGGCCGCTTCGCGATCTCCCTGTCGGGCGGATCGACGCCGCGCCGGCTCTATCAGCTGCTGGCCGAGCCGCCCCTGCGCGAGGCCCTGCCGTGGCCGCGCATGCACTGGTTCTGGGGCGATGAGCGCTTTGTCCCGTGGGACCACGAGGACAGCAATTACGGCATGGTTCGCAAGGCGATGCTGGCGCATGTGCCGGTGCCGCCGCAAAACGTTCACGCCATCGCGACGAGCGGCGATCCCGAGACGGCGGCCCGCGCCTATGAACGGGTGCTCAAATCCTATTACGGCGCCGACCGTCTCGATCCGGCCCGGCCGCTTTTCGACATCCAATTGCTGGGTCTCGGGGCGGACGGCCATACCGCCTCCCTGCTCCCCGGGACGAGCGTTCTCGACGAGCGCGAGCGCTGGGTCGCCGCGGTTGTGCAGGGGCGCCCGCAGGCGCGCATCACTTTGACTTATCCCGCCCTCGCGAGCAGCCGGTACACCGCTTTTCTCGTCGCCGGCGCGGACAAGCGCGAGGCCCTGGCGCGAGTGTTGAGCGGCGATCGGACCTTGCCGGCAGGGCGCCTTAAACCGCAGGGCGAGCTCTATTGGTTTGTCGACGAACAGGCGCGGCCGGCGGTATGAGCGAGGATCGCGACCGCCTGAAAAGGCTGGCGGCCTATCGCGCCGTCGAGGAGGTCGAGGACGGCATGATCCTCGGTCTCGGCACCGGATCAACCGCCGCCCATGTGCTCGAGCGGCTGGCAGAACGGGTGGCTTCGGGCCTCAAGATCGCCGGCATACCGACCTCGGAGCGCACGGCGCTGCAAGCGCGCCGGCTCGGCATTCCGATTACGAGCTTTGCCGAGCATCAGCAGATCGACCTGACCATCGACGGCGCCGACGAGGTCGAGCGCGGCACGCTGAACCTGATCAAGGGGCTCGGCGGCGCGTTGCTGCGTGAGAAAATCGTCGCCGCGGCAAGCGCCCGATTGCTCATCGTCGTCGATCACAAAAAGCTCGTCGACCGGCTCGGCGCGCACACCCCGGTTCCAGTCGAGGTCACGCCGTTCGGCTGGCAGGCCACGGCGCGCGCGCTCGCGCGGCTCGGCTGCGTCCCCCGGTTACGCTATGCCGTCGCCGATCAGCCTTATGTTACCGACGAGGGTAATTTCATCCTCGACTGCCGCTTCCGCTCCCTGCCGGATCCGGGCCGGATCGAACGCGAGATTGCGATGATCGTCGGCACGATCGAAAGCGGGCTCTTCGTCGGGCGCAGCTCGGCCGTTATCGTCGCCTCCGCTGCCGGGGTCGAGGTGTTGACCCCGCCCGCAAGGAAGCCCGTATGAAAAAAATTGCTCTCGTCATCTCGGATGTCGACGGCACGCTCGTCACGAAGGAAAAGGCGCTGCTGCCGAGCACGATCGCCGCGGTGCGCAGCCTGCACGAGCGCGGCATCGGCTTTTCGATCTGCAGCAGCCGGCCGCCTTTCGGATTGCGCATGCTGCTCGAACCGCTGCGGTTGCAGCTGCCCTTTGGCGGCTACAATGCCGGCGCGATCGTCACGCCCGACTTCACCGTGCTCGAGCAGAAGGTCCTCGCACCCGCGGCGGCGGAACAGGCGGTCGCCCTGTTTCACGCGCACGGCATCGACTGCTGGATCTTTGCCGGCCACGAATGGATCGTCACCAACCGCCAGGGCGACCATGTCGAGCACGAGATCCGTACGATCCAGACGCCGCCGACGGTGGTGCCGTCTTTTACCCGGACGCATTTCCGCGCGGTCGGCAAGATCGTCGGCGCCAGCGACGATCACGACCGGGTGGCGCGGGTCGAGCGCGCCCTGCGCGAGGCTTTGAACGGGCGGGCCAATGTGGCGCGTTCGCAGCCTTATTACTGCGACGTCATCGCGCCCGGCATCGACAAGGGCCGCATCGTCGAGGTCTTGTCGGCGCGCCTGCGGGTGCCGCCTCAAGCGATCGCCGTGCTCGGGGACATGGAGAACGATCTTGAAATGTTCGCCAAGGCGGGTTTTTCGATCGCGATGGGAAACGCCGCCCCGTCAGTCAAGCAGGCCGCCGATGCGGTCACGTTGTCGAACGAGGAAGACGGCTGGGCGCTCGCCATCGAGCGCTATGTTCTCGCCGCGGCCTGAAGGGCGGCTCGGGCGGACGGTTGCCGACACTCGCTCTCTTCCCGCGCCCGCCGGAGCGGCGGCGTGACGGCGCGGATGTGGGCGCAATCGCGCCGATTCGCCCGCCCATTCTCGCAAGTGACGAGCGTTCCGTTCTCTCGTACCGTCAAGTCGTGACGGGAAGTAACAAATTTTTTCGCGCCGGCGTTGCTTGACGCGCGCTTGATGGGCCGGCAGGCTCCCGCTCTGATCGCCGGGAGGGGGATAATGGCCAGCGCAATTCTCAAAAAAGCGAAGGCAAGGCGCGATGCCGCGCTCCAGGAAGCGCATATGTGGGAGGAGTTCATCCGCCGCTACAAGGAGCTGAAGGAAACGCCTCTCCATATCGCATCGCCGCTGTTTGCGATATCGCAAGCCGAGCCTTCGCCGCCGATGAGCGCACCCGAGCCCGAACGCCAATGTCCGGCCGAGCCGGCGCCGCCGCCGGACAGCGAGCTGGCGAAGACGATCGCGGTGGTGGACGCCGTCCTCGGCGAGCGCGGTCGGCCGGTGCTGTTGCGCGAGCTTTACGACGAGGTGACGCGCCGCGGACTGGCCATTCCCGGCAAGTCGCCGCGGGCGAATCTCGGCGCGAGACTCTATAATTCGGGCAGATACGTCTCGCTCGACAAGAAAACCGGATGGTGGTTCAAAGACCGTCCGTTTCCGACTCGCGCCTTCAACGCCCCGGAGCGCGACGCCGAGCCCGGGGAGCAAGACAGGACACCGAACAACGGCGGGCTGTTCGAGGTGCTGCAGGGCAACGGCATAATGCCGCCGCAGCGCTAATCCGAAGGGTCGGAAAGGCTGTCGCCGGCACAACAAAGAAGGCCGCCCCAAGGGCGGCCTTCGTCATGCCGGGACCGGATTATCGACCGAAATACGAGCGATAGATGTGGGGCGGTACCGAGGCGCCCTCATAGGTCCGGAAGCTTGCGATGCACTGCTCGCGCAGGCTGCGGATCGTGATCGGCCCGCACTCCTTGCGCTCGCGGAACGCCGCAAAGCGCGGGTTGGTCGCCACCAGGTGGTCGTAGCGCTCGCTCTCGATGACGTTCTGACGGGCCGACCAACCGCTGACATCGCCGCGATCGACCTGTGGCCCGTTGGTCACGATCTGGGTCGGTTGCTGCGCATGAGCCGCCGGTATGGTCCCGATCGCCGTCAGGCAAGCGGCCGCCAGGACCGCCCCCATCACTTTCCTGCTGAACATGACCGTCGCCTCCTTGCGTAGTGGTCACGCCGCAGAAACGCGGGGAACTCTATCAGAGTTCCTGATCGCGTGCGCAGCATGTGCGACATTCGACCGCTCCGCGCATCACAGCGCCGGCTCGGCAATTCCGCGGCGACGGCAGGCGGCCAGGAGCGTGTTGCCCAGCACGCAGGCGATCGTCATCGGCCCGACCCCGCCGGGAACCGGCGTGATCGCCCCGGCGACGGCGCGCGCCGCCGCATAATCGACGTCGCCGACGATGTGGCGTTTGCCGTCCATTCCGATCACCGGGTTGATGCCGACGTCGATGACGATGGCGCCGGGCTTGATCCACTCTTGCGTGACCAGGCGGGCGCGGCCGGCGGCGGCGACAAGGATGTCGGCGCGGCGGCAGATCGCCGCCTTGTCCCGACTCTGCGAATGGACCAGTGTGACCGTGCATCCTGCGGCCAGCAGCAGCGCCGCCGCGGGCTTGCCGACGATGTTCGAGCGCCCGATCACGACCGCCTCGGCCCCGGCCAGATCCGCCCTGACGGTGCGGATCAGCCGCAGGCACGCCTGCGGCGTGCAGGGAACGAGGCCGGGGCGGCCGCGCCACAGCCGGCCGACATTGAGCGGATGAAAGCCGTCGACGTCCTTGGCCGGATCGATCGCTGCGATCACGCGATCGGCATCGATCTGCGGCGGCAGCGGCAGCTGCACGAGGATGGCGTCGACGCGCTCGTCGGCGACCAGCCGGCGCACTTCCGCCACCAGCGCCGGTTCGGCGGTGTCGGCCGGCAGATGCTGTTCGAAGCAGGCGAGGCCGGCTTCGACGGCGGCGCAAGCCTTGCTGCGGACGTAGGAAAGGCTGGCCGGGTCGTCGCCGACAAGGATCGTGGCGAGCCCCGGGACGATCCCCGCTCCCTCCTTCAGCCGCGCCGCGGCCGCGGCGACGCGCTGGCGCAGCGCCGCCGCCAGCGCCCGGCCGTCTATAATGACTGCCCCCTTCACGCGAATGTCCCCTCGCTCTGCGCGCCCGTTTGCACGGGCGTACCCGTGCGGGCCCGGTGTAATGCCGGCCCCGGTTTCAGGCAAAGGGTAAGGCGATCACGCGCCGCCACCCTTGCCGCCGCCTGCCGGCGGCGCCGGAGCGGCTCCCTGCGCGCGCCTGGCGCGCAGCAGCATCAACAGGAAGAAGAACAGGGCCAAAAGCCGCTTTGGCGTCATCGCCGGCACCCTCCCGGCGCGGACGCCGATAGCTTATCCTGCGCCCTGCGACATCGGGCTGCGGCGGAAAGGTGCGGGATATGGAGAGTGCCGTTTATTCGTGTCCGGCCTGCGGGCGCTCCGCCGCCGCCGACCGGCCGCTGTGGCGTTGTCGGTGCGGCGGCCCGCTGAACCTGGTGCCGGGAAGAGGGCTCGCCCGCGGCGAGATCGCCGCGGGCGAGGCGTCGCTGTGGCGCTACGCGGCGGCGCTGGCATTGCGGCAGCCGCCGCGCGTCAGCCTGGGCGAGGGCTGGACGCCGCTGGTCCGGCGCGACTGGCAGGGGGTCCCGGTCTGGTTCAAGCTCGAATCGCAGATGCCGACCGGATCGTTCAAGGATCGCGGCACCGCGGTCATGCTGAACCATTTGCTGGAAGTCGGGGTCACGGCGATCCATGAGGATTCCTCGGGCAACGCCGGCGCTTCGCTGGCGACCTATGCGGCGGCGGCGCAAATCCGCTGCCGCATCTATGTGCCGGCGACGGCGGCGCGCGGCAAGCTCGTCCAGATCGCCGCCAGCGGCGCCGAGCTCTGCGCGATCCCGGGGGCGCGCCAAAAGGCGAGCGAGGCGGCGCTCGCCGCCGCCGGCGAAAGCTTCTATGCGAGCCACAACTGGCAGCCGTTTTTTATCGAGGGCACGAAGACCCTTGCCTATGAGCTGTGGGAGCAGTCGGGGTTTTGCGCGCCCGACAACATTCTGGTGCCGACCGGCTACGGCAGCAACATTCTGGGGCTCGACCGCGGTTTCGAAGAGCTCGAGCGGCGCGGCGAGATCACCGCGCGGCCGCGGCTCTTCGCGGTGCAGGCGGCCAATTGCGCAGCCTTTGCCGCGGCCTGGGCGGCGGGGGTCGACCGCCTCGTCCCGTTTGCGGCCGGGGCGACGATCGCCGAAGGCATTGCCGCATCGACGCCGGTGCGCACCGGCGCAGTGTTGCGCGCGCTGCGCCGCTCCGGCGGCGGCGTCGTCGCGGTGGCCGAGGAGGAAATCATTCCGGCGTTGGCGGCGCTGGGTCGGATCGGTCTGTTCGTCGAGCCGACCGCCGCCACCGCCGCCGCCGCGCTGTCCCGGCTTCTCGCCGACGGCACGCTCCGCCCGCATCAGTCGACCATCGTCGTATTGACCGGCTGCGGCCTCAAGGCGGCGGACCGCCTTGTCGATCTGCTCGCGATCGGCGGCGGCGTCGGGCCGCCGAGGCAACCGGCCGGTTCATAGGAATGTCATATTTGGCAAATGTTCCTGTAACGATCGGGGTGCATCTCTCCGGTTGTCCTGCAACCGAGAGAGGAGAGACCGATGCGGGGACTGGCACCGATACGACGCGCGGCCGTCGCCGCCGCGCTCGCCGCGATGGCCTATGGCCAGCCGCAGGCCCCGATCGCGTTCGCGGCGGACGATCTTCTGGCCGACCACGCGACGCGCACGCCGATCAAGCACGTCCTCTATATTATCGGGGAAAACCGCACGTTCGATCATGTCTTTGGGACCTTCGTGCCCAACCCGGGACAGAGCGTGTGGAACCTGCTCTCCGAAGGCATTGTCAATGCCGACGGCACCCCGGGCCCGAATTTCAGCAAAGCCCGGCAATGGATGGCGACGGATACCGATACCTATCGGATCGATCCGGCCAAGACCGCGGCCTATCTGACCCTGCCGCCGCCCAACACCGACGGAGCGCCGACCAACCCGCCGTTTTCGTCGGTCAGCGCCGCCCGGGCGGTCGAGACGGCCTTGCCGGCGGACGCCTATGATCTGTTAACAACCGGCGGCACCGGCCTGCCGGCGCACGTTGTCGACAGCCGCTTCCCCGCTTCGCTGCCCAATCAGCCCTACGACATCACGAATGCGATCGCGTATAACGACTATGCCGGCAGCCCGGTGCACCGCTTCTTTCAGATGTGGCAGCAGATGGACTGCAATATTGCCGCCGCGACGCCGGCCAACCCGAGCGGATGCCGGATGGATCTTTTCCCATGGGTCGAGGTTTCGGTCGGCGCCGGCAGCAACGGCAAGCCCCCGCCCGCCGGCTTCGATCCGAATAACAGCGCCTATTACGAGACCACCCACGAGGGGGCGATCGCAATGGGCTTCTACAACAATTTTGCCGGTGACGTAGCCTATTTCAATCAGCTCGCCCACGACTACGCGCTCGCCGACAATTATCATCAGGCGGTTGCCGGCGGCACTGGCGCCAATCACATCATGGTTGGATACGGTACGGCGCTGTTCTATGCCGATGCCAACGGCAATCCGGCGACGCCGCCGGCAAATCAGATCGAGAACCCCGATCCGATGCCGGGGACCAACAACTGGTACACCGAGGACGGATACAGCGGCGGCTCCTATGTCGCCTGCGCCGATGCAACCCAGCCCGGCGTCAAGTCGATCAGGGACTATTTGAATTCGCTTCCCTACGCGCCGTTTCGCGGCGGCGACTGCGCCAAGGGCGCCTACTATCTCGTCAACAATTACAATCCGGGCTATCTCGGCACCGGCGTCCCGGCGCCGCTCGGCCCAACCCAGTACACGATCCCGCCAAGCCGGCAACCCAATCTCGGGCTGTTGCTGAGCGCGCACCACATTTCCTGGAGCTATTACGGCGAGGGCTGGGCAGGCGGCGCGGAGACCGGCGAGAACGGCTCGTATTGCAATATCTGCAACCCGTTTTTGTATTCGACGCAGATCATGACCAACCCGGCATTGCGGCAGAATCTTAAGGGTATCCGCCAGCTCTACGCCGACATCAAAAACAACACATTGCCGGCGGTCGCCATCGTCAAGCCCGACGGCTATCTCGACGGCCACCCGGCCTCCTCGAAGTTCGGGCTGTTCGAGGCTTTTTGCCGCAAAATCATCAACATGATCCGGAGTAACCGGTCATTGTGGCGGCATACGGCGATCATGATCACGGTCGATGAAGGCGGCGGATATTACGATTCCGGTTATATCCAGCCGATCGATTTCTTCGGTGACGGCACCCGCATCCCGCTGCTGGTGGTATCGCCGTATTCGGTCGGGCGCGGCGTCGTCCATACCTATGGGGATCACGTCTCGTTCGACAAATTCGTCGAGGCGAACTGGCGCCTACCGCCGATCTCCGCCACCAGCCGCGACAACCTGCCCAATCCGATTGCCCGCCCGGACAATCCCTATGTGCCGATCAACGGCCCGGCGATCGGCGATCTGATGGACATGTTCGATTTCGGCAAGGGCCCCCGCGGCGGCGACTGACCGCGGGCCCCGTACCGTCGCGCCGGCCGGCTCGGATGCGGCCCGGCCTCATCCGAGCCGGCGGCGATACAGCGCGATCAGCCGCTCCCAATGCCGTTCCGCCGCCGGCTTGTCGTAGCACCAGCGCTCAGGAAAAGCGAAACCGTGATGGACGCCGGGATAAATCTCGATCTCGCCCGCGGTCCCGGCCCGGGCGAACAAACCGCGCAGTTCCTCGACCATCGGCAGGGGCGCGAGCTCGTCGTGTTCGGCGCAGGCGATATAGAGCTCGCCCGCGACCTTGCCCAATGACAGATGCGGGCTCTCGGGGGCGTCGCTGACGAGCCAGGTGCCGTAAAACGATGCCGCCGCGGCGATGCGCTCGGGGTAGCGGGCGGCGGCGGCGAGTGTATAGGGTCCGCTCATGCAGTAGCCGTGAACGCCGACCGGACCGCGCCCTACCTCCTTGCGGGTCTCGGCGAAGGCGAGCATCGCGCCGACATCCTCCATCACCGGCGGGATCGTCATCTTGGTGCGGATGGCCCGCATCCGCTGCCGCTCGGCGCTGCCCTCGGTCAACACCTGCGGGCCGAATACCGTATCGCGCCCGGCGCGATAGTAGAGATTGGGCAGCAGCACGCAGTAGCCGACCGTTCCCAGACGGCGCGCCATGTCCCGCAATTCCTCGCGGATGCCGGGAGCGTCCATCAACAGAAGGACGGCCGGAAACGGGCCGCCGCGTTCGGGCCGGCACAGGAAGGTCGGCATCGCGCCGTCGCGCGTCGCAATGTCGAGGGTCTCTTCGATCACCGGAACTTCTCCTGCAGCGATAATCGCCGTCACGCCCCGGCGGCGAGGCGGGCGAGGGGGGCGATGTCGCGCAATCCGTCGAGGGCGGCGATCATCTCGCGCAACTCGCGGCTGCGGGCGGCGCCGAGCACAGGCGTGACCAGGGCGTCGAACTTGGCGGCCAGGCGATCGCCTTGCGCGGCGATATCGGCGGCCGGGAGGCCGGCATCATGGCGGGTCGAAACGCGCCTGCCATCGGCGAGCGCGATCTCGATCTCGGCCAGTGTCTGCGGCCAGCCCTGTTGGAAATCGATCGCGATGCGCTCGCGCAGCGCGGCCAGCGCGGGATCGCGTGCGCTCTCTTCGCTGTAAGCGCCAAGACTGGCCGTATCGATGCCGTGCAACGCCATCGCCACGGTTTGCCGCAGGCTGAACTTGCTTTCGAGACCGTCGGCCGGCGCCCAAATATTGCATACCCGCTCGCAACTGCGATCGATGCGCAACGTGATGCGGGCGATCATGTCGGCGCGGAGGCGGTGCTCCTCGCGCAACCGGCGCGCGCACTCGATCGGCGCATGCGTCAGATAGCAGGCGGCATGGTATTTGAACAGGTTGGCATGAAGGTGAAAGCCGCCCCCGGGCTCGGCGAGCGCGGCCGCGGGCGCGAAATCGGGGCCGTGCGTCAGGGCGAAGCCCTGTACGCATTCGATGATGTCGAGGCGGCTGGAAAAACCCCGTCGCGCAAGCAGCGCCGAGAGGAGCCCGTTCTGAGCCGCCTTGCCGGCATGGAAGGGTTTGCACATCGTGCCGAACTGCGATTTGAGCCCGGCCGCCTGGGTGCCGGCGATCCCGAGGGCGGCGGCGGTCCTCTCGGGGTCGAGGCCGAGCAGCCGGGCGGCGGCGGCGGCGGCGCCGAAGCAACCCAGCGTGCCGGTCGCATGAAAGCCGAGATTGTAATGTCCGGGCGCGAGCGCCGCGCCGATGCGGCAGGCGGTCTCATAGCCGGCGACAAAGGCGGCGACGACGTCCTCGCCGCAGGCGTGCCGCCGCTCGGCAAGGGCCAGCAGACCCGGCAGGATCGCGACCGAGGGGTGGCCCGGCATCGCCATGTTGACGTCGTCGTAATCGAGCGCATGCCCGGCGGTGCCGTTGACGAGCGCCGCCGCAAGCGCCGGCAGCCGCGCCTTGTCGCCGATGACGCTCGCCTCCGCCGCGCCGCCCGCCTCGGCCATCTCCTCGCGCACGATCCGCACCAGCGGCTCGGCGGCGCCGGCCAGCGCCACGCCGAAATAATCGAGCACGCACTGCCGCGCCAGCGCGCGCACGTCGCGGGGCAGATCCTCGTAACGCAAGACCGCGGCCCGCTCCGCCAAGCTGCGGGTCAGATCGGCCGACGTCGTCGTGTCCATCCCTTCCCCTCCTCTGCGTGCCATCATCCCATTTTACCCCGCAGGGCGGAGAGACTTCACCGTCCCTCAAACTGCGGCTTGCGCTTCTCGTTGAAGGCGGCGATGCCCTCGCGCCGATCCCGGGTCGGGACCATGCGGTTATAGGCCTCGATCTCGAACATCATGGCGCTCGCAAGATCCATCTGCAGGCCGAAATGGATGGCGTGCTTGGCTTGGCGCACCGCGATCGGCGCATTTTCGGCGATATGGCGCCCGGTTTCGAGCGCCTCCTCGACCACCCGGCCGGGCGCGCACAGCCGGTTGACAAGGCCCCACTCATAGGCCTGCTGCGCGGTGAAAGGGCGCCCGGTCAGAATGATCTCCTTGGCGCGCCGCTCGCCCACCGCGCGCGGCAGGTTCTGCGTCCCGCCGGCCCCGGGCATGATGCCGAGGGTGACCTCGGTCAACGCGAAGCGCGCCGTCTGCGCCGCATAGATGAAGTCGCAGCCCAGCGCCAGCTCGAGGCCGCCGGCATAGGCCGCCCCGTTGACCGCGGCGATGATCGGCACCGGACAGGCGATCAAGGCGCGGATCATGCGCTCAAACAGATGGTGCTGCTCTTGCCAGGCCTCGTCGCTCATGCCGTTGCGTTCCTTCAGATCGCCGCCGGCGCAGAAGGCTTTCTCGCCGGCCCCGGTCATGACGATGCAGCGCTGCCGCGCCGGAGCCGCGTTGACCGCATCGAAAAAATCGAGCAGATCGCGCCCCATCTGCGTGTTCATGGCATTGGCGAGCTGCGGGCGGTTTAGGGTCAATAACAAAAGCCCGCCGCCGCGATCCTCGACCCGCGCCGTTTCGTAGTCACGATTCATCGTTGCCCTCTCCGGGTTTGCGTGCGAGAGGTGGCACAGAAGCGGGCGCCGATCAATCGGCGCAAGCGTCCGCCCCCGCAGACCCGTCCAGCAAAAGCCGGGCGCGGGGGCGATACGCCGTTTGCCGGCGCAGCCCGAGGGGCAGCTCGAGCGTCGTCGGTCGACCAAATTTATAGAAAAAACCCGCGTATTTATACCAAAATTTAGTGGACGATCTTGCCCGGCTCGGCTCTACGATCGGACCGGCGGGTATAGCGCTCGGGGGATTCCGTGTCGTCACAATTGGTCGTCATTGTCAGCGGCCGTACTCCCACCCTCGAAATTCTCGAAGATCTGGCGGCGGCGCTCGATCAAACGAGCGTGAGGACCTTCACCGACGGACGCGCGGCGCTTGCATGTTGCGCCGCCGAGAGGCCCGATCTTGTTGTTGTCGACGCCGGCTTCCCAGAATGCGGTGATGGCGAGTTTATCAGCCGGCTGCGCGCGGTCCCCGGCGGCGTCGACGTGCCGCTGCTCCTCGTCGGCGCCGCCCGGGACCGCGAAATATGGCGATGCGCGCTCGCGACCGGGACCGGCGATTTTTTGCCGCAGCCGTTCGATCCGTGGGAGTTTCAGGCGAGGGCCCGCAATCTGCTGCTGCTCCGGCGGCATCAGCGCGCGATAGCGGACAATCAACGACTGGCGCGCAAGGTCCGCGCGTTGCAGAAGGAGCGGCGCAACGCGGAGGCCAGCGAGCGGCGATTGTTGCGCGTGATCGACTCGGTTCCCGCAATGATCGCGGCAACCGATCATGAGGGTCGCTTCATCGTCGTCAACAATCAATTCGCGGCCCTCTTCGCCCTGCCGCCGGATCGGCTGCTCGGCCGGCGGCCGAGCGAAATCGGGGACGGCCTCTTGCTGCAGCGTCTGATGGAGAGCGATGCGCGCCTGCTTGCCGGCGAAGCCGCCCCTGCCGCGTTCGAGGAGGAGATCATCGACGGCGCCGGCAATCTGCGCGTGCTGCTGACGACCAAAGCGGCGTTCCCCGGGAATGCCGGGGGGGAGGCGATGGTGGTCACCGCCGCGCTCGACATCACCGAGCGCCGCCGCACCGAGCGCGATCTGACCGCGGCGAAAGAGCTCGCCGAGGTCGCCAATCGCAGCAAGACCGAGTTTCTGGCCAATATGAGCCACGAGCTGCGCACGCCGCTCAACGCCATCATCGGCTTTGCGCAGCTGATGGCGGGAGAGATGCTCGGCCCCATGGCGACCCAGAAATACGTCGGCTACGCCAAGGACATCGCCGCCAGCGGCGAGCACCTGCTCGGCATCATCAACGATATTCTCGACGTCTCGAAGCTCGAAGCCGGCAAGCTCGATCTGATCGAGGAGCCGATCGATCTCGCAAAGGTGATCCGGGATCTGTTGCGACTCCTCGAACAGAAGGCGCGGGCCGGCGACGTGGCCATCGAGACCCGCCTCGAACCCGGCCTGCCGCGCCTTATCGCGGACGGCCGGAAGGTCAAGCAAATCCTGCTCAATCTTCTGACCAATGCGATCAAGTTCAGCCATCCGGGCGGCACGGTCGAAATCGCCGCGAGCCAGCAGAAAGGGGCGGTCGTGATCGCCGTCATCGATCACGGGATCGGCATGGACTCGCGGGAGCTGCAGGTTGCGGTCAGCCGTTTCGGCCAGGTGGCGAGCGCCTGGAGCCGGAAGTACCCCGGCACCGGCCTAGGATTGCCGCTCGCAATCGGTCTGACGGAACTGCACGGGGGCACCTTGACCATTCGCAGCGCCAAGGGCGTCGGCACCACCGTCACCGTGGCCTTTCCTCCGGAACGCTCGGAACTTGCGCCGGCCGCCCTGGCGATCGACGCGGCCTGTTGAGAGGACACCGCCGGCAGTGCGGAGCCTTGCGCTCCGAAGGCGGAGAAGACGCGGCCCGGGAAAGCGGGAGCCTGTGCGGGAGGCCCGTTCAGAGGGCCGCCAGCGCTTCGCGCAGGGCCTGCCAGCGCGCCAGCTTCTGCGCGAAGCCGAGGCGGGCGTGCGCCGGGCTGGTCGATGGCAGCGTCAGATAGATGAGGCCCGCACGCCGCCTGAAATGGCGGTCGTAGAGGCGCTGCGCCCCGCTGCCGTTGAAGGCGACGACGCGGATCCGCGGGTGCGCGTCCAAGAGGGCGTCGATCGCGTTCGGCACCTCGCCTCGGATCGAGGCGTCGGCGCTCGCCACCCGCTCGCCGGATGCCACGACATCCCACAGGGCAATCCGATGCGCTGCAAGAAAATCCAGTTTTGCGCGGTACTCTGAAACCGGGGCGGCTCCGAACAGGGCGAACAGGATCGGCCAGAACAGATTGCGCGGATGCGCATAGTATTCGCCCCGGCGCAGCGATTCCTCGCCCGGCAATGTTCCGAGCACGAGCGCGCGCGCGCCAGCATCGACGATCGGCGCAAAGCTTCTCTTCACGCCGGCCGGGATCGGGCCGGCCCTATCTTCATTCGACAAAGCGCCCCAGACGCACCGCGGTCTGCCCTTTGGCGAGCCGGCGCGACGGCATGATCAGCACGCAATCGTCATAGGGCGTGCGCACCTCCCGCCCGTTGTCGCGGCCGATCAGCGTTCCTTTTGGAGACAGGACTTCGAGGCCGCGAAAGTCGCGGACAAATTCGAAACGATCGCCGGTAATGGTGACAGCCTCGGTGACCTCGATGACCCGCTGGCGCGGATGGGCGTCGAAATCGGGTCCGGCGAGCCCTTCCGCATCCTCCCGGGATAGGGTTCCAAGGGCCAGCAGAAAGCGCAGCATCACGTCGGTCGCGACCGCGGCCGAGCGACGTTCCCAGTGCTGGCCGCACTCGATCAGCAGGGCCGTCTTGTCCGAATGCGGATCGTCGAACGCGCCGTAATCGCGCATCCGCCGCCCGGCGGCATGCCCGGCATCGCAAACGATCAGCTCGGGAATGCCGACCCGCTTGGCCAGGGCAAGCGATTTGGCGCGCGTGCCCGCCAGCATCAAAGGCGCGGTCCCGTATTGCATCGAGTGGATGTCGAGCAGGAAGTCGGCGGCCTCGACAAAAGGCCGCAGCGCGCGGGCGCGGGCGAGCTCGACCGAGCGGCGCGGGCCGTCCAGGGTCGCCCTGTCCCAAAGGCGGTTGAAATCCTCATCGATGAAGCGCGAGGCGCCGGGAAACCTCGGGTCGAAGGTGCGGAACGCCGCAACATTGTCGAAGGCGAGGGTCAGCCGGCCGCGCCGCGGCCGCACCCCGGCGCGCAACAGCCGGTCGAGCGCGATGGCGCCGCAGATCTCGTTGCCGTGGGTCAGCGCGGTGACCAAAACGTGCGGCCCCTCGCGGCCGCTGTCAAAGGTGGTGACGTATTCGACGCCGGTATTGCCCGCCCGGTAGGGCTCGATATCGGGCGGGGTCAGCTCGACCGAATAATGCGGTTCGGACACGCCGGGCTCCTCGGGAAATATCGCGGACAACGCATCTTGCATCCGATTTTGCGCCGCGTCACGCCGGCGCAAGCGGCCGGCGGCTCCGGGTTCAGGCGGCGACATGAGCGAACAGGCGTCGCAAGAACCTTTCGCAATGCGCGATTTGGTCGAGCTCTATGAATTCGTCGGGCTTATGCGCCTGCGCGATCGCGCCGGGGCCGCAGATTACGGTCGGGATGCCGGCCTGTTGAAACAGCCCGGCCTCGGTGCCGAAGCTGACTTTGCCGGCATCGCCGGCCCCGCTGAGCGCCGCGACGAGCCGGGTCACCTCGGCATCCGCGGCGGTGTCAAGGCCGGGAAAGGACGAAAGCTCCTCAAAGCGGATCCCGCTGTGCGGACAGATCGCCCGCATCTCCGGCAACACATGCGCCTCGGCAAAAGCGATCAGTTCGCGCATCGGCGCTTCGGGATCGTCTCGCGGCAGCAGGCGGAACTCGAAATCGAAGGTGCAATCCTTCGGAACGATGTTGAGCGCGGTGCCGCCGCGTATGGTCCCGGTGTGGATCGTCGTATAGGGCGGCACGTAATCCGGTTCGAACGGCCCCTCGTCGCGCTTTTTGCGCGCCATCCGCTTCAGCTCGGCGACCAGCTCGGCGGCGGCCTCGACGGCATTGACGCCTTGATGCGCCAGGGCGGAGTGGCATTCGAACCCGCGGACATGGCAGCGGAAGCTGCGCTTGCCTTTGTGGCCGATCACCGGCCGCATCTCGGTCGGCTCGCCGACAATGCAAAAGGCCGGGCGGTCGGGGCGCGCGGCGATCGCCGGAATGAGCCGGCGCACGCCGCGGCAGCCGACCTCCTCATCGTAGGAAAAGGCGAGGTGGATCGGGATCCTGAGCGGCCGCCCGACGATTTCTGGCAGCAGCGCCAGGATCACGGCCAGAAAGCCCTTCATGTCCGCGGTGCCGCGGCCGTAAAGCCGGCCGTCCCTGGCGACGACGCGGAAGGGATCGCTGTGCCATTCCTGGCCGTCGACCGGAACGACGTCGGTATGGCCGGACAGCATGATCCCGCCCGCTTCCCGCGGGCCCAGCTTGGCATAGAGATTGGCTTTATGGCCGGTCTCGTCGAAGACGAGCTCGCTGGCCACGCCGCAGCGCCCGAGATGATCGCGCACGAACGCGATCAGCGCCAGGTTGGACCCGCGGCTCGTCGTATCGAAGGCGACAAGCCGGTGGAGCATTTCGACGCTGCTGCCCGTAGGCTGCGGCAAGGCGCCAACTCCGCCGATGATCAGGACCACCAGCGCCTACACTAAGCCGAAAGCCGCGGTCATGCCAGAGAGCTTGCGCGGGATTGCCGAGGCGGCGCCGTTCCGCCAAAGTACAGCCCGAGGCAACGAGCGGACACCGGAAGATGAATTTCGAGATCCCCGGGGTGCTGTGGCGCCGCGATCCGGAGGGGGCGGAATTGCCGCTGGTCTTCGACTCGCCGCACAGCGGGTCGCGCTACCCGGAGAATTTCCGCTTCTGCTGCCCCTTCCCGGTATTGCGAACCACCGAGGACGCCTATGTCGACGAGCTGTACGAAGCCGCCCCGGGCTTCGGGGCGACCCTGATCGCCGCACTGTTCCCGCGCAGCTACATCGACCCCAACCGGGCGCTCGACGATCTCGATCCGGCCCTGTTCGAGGGGGGCTGGCCTTCGCCGCTCTCGCCTTCGCATAAGACCCGGGCCGGTCTCGGCCTTGTGCGCCGGGTGGTGCGCCCGGGAATTCCGATCTACGAGACCAAGCTCGCCAGCGCCGATATCCTCTCCCGCATCGAGCGCTTTTACATTCCCTACCATCGCACCCTTGAAGAGGCCTGCAGCCGTCTCCATCGCCGCTTCGGCGTCGTCTGGCACATCAACTGCCACTCGATGCCGTCGAACCGCAGCCCCGCAATGTGCGGCAAAGGGCAGAGCCTGTACGCCGATTTCGTGCTGGGCGATCGCGACGGCACGACTTGTGCCCGCGAGTTCACCGATTTCGTCGCGCATGTCCTGCGCGGGCGCGGCTATACCGTGCGCATCAACGAGGTCTATAAAGGCGTCGAGATCGTCCGCCGACAGGGGCGGCCGGCGGAAGGACGCCACAGCCTGCAGATCGAGGTCGACCGCGCCCTCTACATGGATCAAAAGACCCTTGCCAAGAACAAGGGCTTTGCCGCCTTGGCAGACGATATTGCCTATCTGATCGGCCGCTTGGCAGAGTTCGTACGCGGGCGGCCCGCATGCCGCCGGTCGCCTTCATCGCAGGAGAGCGTGTAATGGCGCGAATTCCGAAAGTCCTGCAGCTGCATATCAACAGCGCCTTTCCGGCCCATGTCTGTCTTGTCGGCTCGGTCTTGCCAAACGGATTTGCCCAAATAAGCCCGCGCGGCAGCACGATGGTCTTTGACGACGAGCATCTGGCCTTGTGGGAGCGCGGCAAAGGTTCGACCACGGAAAACCTGGCCGACGGAACGAAGATAACCGTCTTCTTCAGAAAACCGCAACTGCGCGAGGAGGGGATTCTGCCGAAGGGCGGCATCGCCCGCTTTTATGGTCGTGCGCGGATCTACAAATCCGGCCCGGTCTATGCGGAGGTATGGCGCCGCCTGATCCCGCCGGAGAAGGATCGCGATCCGCAGCAACGGGGCTTTGCCGTACTGATCGCGATCGAACGCGCCGAGGATCTCGACGGCGCCCCGCTCGCGCTCGATTAGCCCGGATCCCGGCATGCCTGCCGCGCACAACCGGAATGCGCTGTTGCAATGAGATTGCCCGCGGGCCCGAACCCCGCACGCCCGGGCTTGCCGGGCGGCGCGAGGCGCCGCCTGTTCGGCGAGGCGACACGGACACCAGCGGCGGCCCGTAGCCGTTTTTCGGGCGGCGCGCCTTCCGCTGCGGCCGAGGCCGGGATGATCGGCCCGTCCCGGCGTTCGCTCGCTACGGCGCGGCGCCATCGACAGCGGGGGAGGCGAGCTGCATGAATCCGGAAACCGTGTTGCTGTCGCGGATCCAGTTCGCGCTGACGATCGGTTATCACATCCTGTGGCCGGCCTATACGATCGGCATTTCGGGGTACATCGTAATCCTCTACGGGCTGTGGCTGGCAACGGGCCGAGCCGTCTATCGCGATCTGTTGCGCTTCTGGATCCATCTCTTTGCGCTCGGCTTTGCCATGGGCGTCGTCACCGGCGTCGTCATTTCCTACGAGATCGGCACGAATTGGAGCGGTTATGCCGATAAGGTCAGCAACGTCATCGGCCCGTTCTTCACTTATGAGGCGATGACCGCCTTCTTTCTCGAGGCCGGCTTCATCGGGATCATGCTGTTCGGCATGGACCGCTTTGGCAGGGGGCTGCATTTTCTGTCCTGCATCCTCGTCGCGCTCGGCGCCCTGTTCAGCGCCTTCTGGATCCTCGCCGCCAACAGCTGGATGCAGACCCCGGCCGGTTTCACGCTCGCCGACGGCACGTTTCATATCAAGGACTGGTTCAGCGCGATCTTTAATCCGTCCTTTCCGTATCGCTTCGCGCATATGGTGACGGCCGCCTATATTGCCGGCACCTTCGTCGTCCTTGGGGTGCTTGGCTTTTATCTCTGGCGCGGGCGCCATCGCGACTTCGCCAGGGCCGGCTTCTCGGCGGCCATGTGGATGGCCATCATCCTGACGCCGCTGCAGATCTTTCTCGGCGATCTGCACGGCCGCAATACCCTCCAATATCAACCGATCAAGGTTGCGGCGATGGAAGGCGACTGGAAAAGCCGCCGCGGCCAGCCGCTGATCCTCTTCGCCTGGCCGGATGTCAGCGCCCAGAAAAACGAATATCAGCTCGCCATTCCCAATCTCGGCAGCCTGATCCTGACCCATAGCTGGAACGGCTGGGTCGAAGGTCTCAAGGCCGCGCCGCGCCGGGATCAGCCGCCGGTGCCGTACGTGTTCTACGCCTTTCGCCTGATGGTCGGGATCGGCGTGATCCTGTTCCTGATCGCGCTTGCCGGGCTCGTCCTGCGGCTGTTCCGCCGCCTCTATGAGACGCGCTGGTTTGCCGCACTGTGCGCCTTTTCGAGCCCGCTGCCGTTCCTGGCGATCCTGGCCGGCTGGACCGTGACCGAGGTCGGGCGGCAGCCTTATGTCGTATACGGTTATCTGCGCACCGCCGACGCTGTTTCTCCGGTGGCGCCGCGTGCGGTCGCAACCTCGCTGATCCTGTTTTTCATCGTCTACGGCGTACTGCTGCTGGCATTCTTCTGGTATGCGGGGCGCCTCGTCTTGCGCGGACCGTCGATCCCCGCGCCCGGCGAGGGGCCGCACGCGGTGCGGCCCGGCAAGGATGCGGCGCCGGCCGGCCGCGCCGCGGGATAGGGGCGATGATCGCCGATTTGCCCTTCTGGTTCGGCATCGCGATGGCGTTCGGCGTCGCGATGTATGTGATCGCCGACGGTTTCGACCTCGGGATTGGTCTGCTGTTTCTGCTGGCGCCGAGCGAGGGCGACCGCGACGTCATGATGAACTCGATCGCACCGATCTGGGACGGCAACGAGACCTGGCTGGTGTTCGGCGGCACGGTGCTGATCGGCGCCTTTCCGCTCGCTTATGCGACAATCCTGCCGGCTCTTTACCTGCCGCTCGTACTGATGCTGTTCGGCCTCATCTTTCGCGGCGTCGCCTTTGAATTCCGCTTTCGCGCCGCGGGCGGCGCCGCCCGCCGGGCATGGGATTGGGCGTTCAGCTTTGGCTCGGCACTGGCGGCGTTCACACAGGGGATGGCGCTCGGCGCCTATATCGACGGCATCCCGGTCAAGGGCGGCGTCTTTGTCGGCAACACCTACGGGTTTCTGACCGGCTTTACGATCGCCACCGGCCTCGGCCTGCTCGCCGGTTATGCGCTGCTGGGCGCGAGCTGGCTCGTCTTGAAGACGACGGGCGAGACGCAGGCCTTTGGCCGCCGGGCAACGCGGCCCTGCCTTGTGCTTGCGCTTTTTTTCCTGCTGGTGATCAGCATCTGGACGCCGCTGACCCACCCGCAGGTCGCGCATCGCTGGTTCGACGTGCCGAACATCTATTACCTGTGGATCCCGCCGGCCTTGAGTGTGCTGGCCGCCTACGGGATCTGGCGCGCGCTCGCGCGCGGGCGCGAAGCGCTGCCGTTTCTGCTATCGGTCGCGCTGTTCCTGCTGGCGCTTCTGGGTCTTGGCATCAGCCTGTGGCCCTATGCCGTGCCCTATTCGCTGACCCTGTGGCAGGCGGCTTCCTCGGCCTCGACGCTCGGCTTCCTGGGCGTCGGGACGATCGTCATCATCCCGATCATCCTCGCCTATCTCGGTTACGTCCACTGGGTCTTCCGCGGCAAGACCGCGGCCGGGACGGGATACGGACACTGATCAGCTTGCGAACATCTCCTTGTAGACGCGCTCTTCAAAGTTGAAATCGGCGTCGAACAGCAGCGTCATCGCGATATCGCGATTCTCATGGACCGCGACCGTCGCGACGTCGCGCACCTCGGTGAAATCGGCCACCGCGCTGACCGGCCGCTTGTCGCGTTCGAGCACCTCGATCGTGATCCGCGCCTCGTGGCGCAACAGCGCGCCGCGCCAGCGGCGCGGGCGAAAGGCGCTGATTGGGGTCAGCGCCAGGATGCCGGCGCCCAGAGGGATGATCGGTCCATGCGCGGAGAGATTGTAGGCCGTGCTGCCGACCGGGGTGGCGACGAGGATGCCGTCGGCCATCAATTCCTCGATGCGCACGACCCCGTCGACGCTGACCCGCAGCTTTGCTGCCTGTCGGCCCTCGCGCAACAATGACACCTCGTTGAAGGCGAGCGCATGGTGGCGCCCGCCGCGCTCGTCGCAGGCCTTCATGGCGAGCGGATGGAGGAGGATCGGCTGGGCCGCGGCGATGCGCTCGAGCAGGCCCTCGGGGCGGTAGGCGTTCATCAGGAAGCCGACGCTGCCGCGGTGCATGCCGAAGATCGGCACCCCCTTTGAGAGGAAGCGGTGCAAGGTCTCAAGCATGAAGCCGTCGCCGCCCAACGGCACGATGACGTCGGCGTGCTCGGGCGATACTGCGGGATAGAGACGGCACAATTCGGACAGCGCTGCGGTGGCCGGCTCGCTGTGGGCGGCGACGAAGGCGAGCCGGGGCGGGTGGGGGAGCCTCATCCGCCGGTCACGCTCATATGGCGGGCGAGGGCGGGCCGGTTGTGACGGCGGTCGATGACAAAATCGTGCCCCTTCGGCTTGCGGGCGATCGCCTCGCGGATCGCCGCCTCGAGCACCTCATCGCCTTCGGATTGGCGCAGCGGCGTGCGCAGGTCGGCCGCGTCCTCCTGGCCCAAGCACATATAGAGCGTGCCGGTACAGGTCAGGCGGACGCGGTTGCAGCTCTCGCAGAAATTGTGGGTCAAAGGGGTGATAAAGCCGAGGCGCCGCCCGGTCTCGCGCACCGTGAAATAGCGCGCCGGGCCGCCGGTACGGTAATCCGTCGCCTCGAGCGTCCAATGCCGCTGCAGCCGGGCGCGTACCAGCGACAGCGGCAGATACTGATCAAGCCGGCTTTCGCCGCCGATATCGCCCATCGGCATGACTTCGATCAGAACGAGGTCGAAGCCTTCTCTGCCGGTCCAGGCGATCAGATCGTCGAATTCGTCCTCGTTGATGCCGCGCAGAGCGACGGCGTTGATCTTGATCGCAAGCCCGGCCGCCTTGGCGGCGGCAAGCCCTTCGAGAACCGTTTCGAGCCGGCCGCGTCGGGTGATCAGCGCGAATTTCGCCGGGTCGAGCGTGTCGAGCGAAACATTGACGCGGCGCACCCCGCAGCGCCGCAACTCTTCGGCATAGCGGGCGAGCTGGCTGCCGTTCGTCGTCAAGGTCAGCTCGTCGAGGGCGCCGCTTTCGATATGGCGGCCGAGCGCGCGGAACAGGCTCATGATGTTGCGGCGTACCAGCGGCTCGCCGCCGGTCAGCCGCAGCTTCCTGACGCCGAGCCGCACGAAGGCGCTGCACACCCGGTCAAGCTCTTCGAGGGTCAATAGCTCGGCCTTCGGCAGAAAGGTCATCTCTTCGGCCATGCAGTAGACGCAGCGGAAGTCGCAGCGATCGGTTACCGATACGCGCAGATAGGTGATGGTCCGCCCAAATGGGTCGATCATGGCTGTTCCGACCGTTCTCGCATCCGCCTAAACATAAGGTCGCGGCCCCCGCTTGTCGCCCCCGATCTTTTCGCGACGGCGCAAGCCCGCCGCAGGGACGGCCGCATATGCTCCGCCCGGTTTGCCGCGCGATCGGGCGGCGCGGCCCGGCTGCGAATGCCGAGGGCCGGCAAGGCATTTTGAAGCAAAGCTCGCCCGTCCCCCGCCGCAGGCGGCCGCGTACGGCTTGCAGCCCGCGCCCGGGTCGCCCATCATTGCCTCATGGAGGAATTCACCGTTCGCCCGCTTCCCGACGATCCGCGGCTGACGCGCATCGTGCGCGGGGTCGACCATGACGGCCGCGAGATCACGACTGCCGTCGTCGTCGAACGGCCGCTGACCCTGTTCCTGAACAATCGCGAGATCGTCACGATGATGACGATCGGCGATCATCCGGACTGGCTTGCGGTCGGCTATCTGCTCAATCAGAACATGCTGCGGCCGGATGACCGGATCACCGCAATCGATTACGACGAGGACCTCGAAACCGTCGTCGTCCGCACCGCGCGGGAGACCGATTTCGAGGACAAGCTGAAGAAGAAGACATTGACCTCCGGCTGCGCCCAGGGCACCGCCTTCGGCGATCTGATGGAAAAGTTCGATTCGGTCCGCCTCGATCCCGATGCGGTATTGCGCACCTCGTGGCTCTATACGCTGTTCCGCAAGATCAACACGGCGCCGAGCCTCTATCTCGCCGCCGGCGCCATTCACGGTTGCGTGCTGTGCGAGGAGGACCGGCCGCTGCTTTATATGGAGGATGTCGGCCGCCACAACGCCATCGACAAGATTGCCGGCTACATGCATCTCCACGGCGTCTCGCCCCGGGGCAAGATGTTCTATACGACGGGCCGGCTCACTTCGGAGATGGTGATCAAGACCGTGCAGATGGGCATCCCGATCCTGATTTCGCGCTCGGGGTTCACCGCCTGGGGGGTCGATCTTGCGCGCCGCGCCGGGCTGACGCTGATCGGGCGGGCCAAGGGGAAGCGCTTCATCGCGCTCTCCGGCAGCGAGCGCATCGTCTTTGACAGCGACAGCCGCGCGGTCGCGGACGAGCCTTTGCATTTCAGCCGCAAGGCAAGCCTGCCCGAAGAGACGCCATGAAACTTGTCGGGCTTTTGCTGGCGGGGGGACAGTCGCGACGCATGGGGGGCGGCGACAAGGCATTGCGCGAATTGGGCGGGATCTCGCTGTTGGCGCGGGTGATCGAGCGCGTGCGGCCGCAGGTCGAGACGCTCCTTCTCAACGCCAACGGCGATCCGGCCCGCTTTGTCGCTTTCGGCCTTCCGGTCGTGGCGGACGGCGTTCCCGGCTTTGCCGGCCCGCTGGCCGGGATCCTTGCGGGGCTCGATTGGACCGCCGCGCATCGCCCCGACTGCCCGGCCATTCTCAGCGTCGCCACCGACGCGCCGTTCCTGCCGCGCGATCTTGCCGCGCGACTCGTCGGGGCGGCGGTCGAGGCCGGCGCCGACCTCGCCTGCGCCGCCTCGGGCGGGCGGGCGCATCCGGTATTCGGCCTGTGGCCGGTCCGGCTGCGAGAGGATCTGCGGCGGGCCGTCAGCGAGGAGGGGATCCGCAAGGTCGATCGATGGACAGCGCGACACCGGCTCGTCACGGTGACGTTTGCCGACCGGCCGATCGATCCGTTCTTCAATGCCAACCGGCCCGAGGATCTTGAAACCGCCGCGGGGCTGTTGGCGGCGGCCTCGTGATCATCGGGGCAGGTCGTCCGGCCCGTCGGCGATGCGCTCGATCCGCGTCAGCGCAGCGTTGACGAGCCGTTTACCGGCATGTTCGAAAGTGATCGTGATGCGGTCGCCGATGACGGATTGCACTTGGCCGATGCCCCACTCCGGCGCGGCCGGGAGGCGGACGAACAGGCCCGGGACCAGATCGCTCGGGTTCATTGCGATACCTCGCGCAAGCGGCAGGAAAGGGTCGGAATGACCGGTACTCTCGACATGCGCGTCCTGGAACTGCTGGCGGCGCGCTTATGCCATGAATTGATCGGTCCGGTTTCGGCGGTCAACAACGGAGTCGAGGTCGTTGCCGAAGGCGACGCCGAGTTCGCCGCGCAGGCGGTGAAGCTAGTCGAAGACAGCGCCCGCCGCGCCGGGGCGCGGCTGCAGTTCTACCGCTTCGCCTATGGGTTTACGCCCGGCGGCAGCTTCTCGGGACCGCCGCCGCACGAACTCGCAAGTGGCTATTTCGGGGCGACGCCGATCGCTTGCGAATATGACGACGGCGCCCGAGCCTTGCCGCTCGAATGGCAGAAGCTCGGCTGCAATCTGTTGCTGGTCGGGGCCGAGGCGCTGCCTCGCGGCGGCAGTCTGGCGCTGCGTACCGCGCCCGCCGCGCTCGACCTGACCGTATCCGGCGGCGCAGCCGCTCTGACGCCGGACATGGAAGCGGCGATCGGCCTGCGTTGCCCGGTCACCGAGCTGTCCACGCGGACCGTCCAGGGCTATTTTACAGGACTTCTGGCACAGGCCTTGGGATGCCGGCTCGCCAGCGCCCCGGCCGGACCCGGAAGCTTCCGGGTGACCGCGACCGCTCCGGCGGCATAGCCGCAAGGGCGGGGGCGCCCGAGAGCCGGGGCGGGAGCGGGGCTCAAGGCAGGCCGGTGTCGCCGACGGGCGCGAGCATTTTCGTATTGTCGCCGGCGAGCGGCGTCACCGCTTCCGGTGTCTCGGCCGGGTCGCGCAAGACATAACCGCGGCCCCAGATGGTCTCGATGTAGTGCTCGCCGCCGGTTGCCTGCGCAAGCTTCTTGCGCAATTTGCACACGAAAACATCGATAATCTTGAGCTCCGGCTCGTCCATGCCGCCATAGAGGTGGTTGAGGAACATATCCTTGGTCAGCGTGCTGCCCTTGCGCAGGCTCAACAGCTCAATAATGCCGTATTCCTTGCCGGTCAGGTGCAGCGGCTTGCCGTCGACCTCGACCGAGCGGGTGCGGAGATTGACGACGAGCTTGCCGGTGCGGATGACCGATTCCGGATGACCCTTGGAGCGGCGTATGATCGCTTGGATGCGCGCGATCAATTCGCGGCGATCGAAAGGCTTGGTCAGAAAATCGTCGGCGCCGTAGCCAAGACCCCTGATCTTGTGGTCGAGCTCGGCAAGCCCCGAGAGGATCAGGACCGGCGTGCGCACGCGCGCCGCACGCAGCCGCCGCAGCACTTCATAGCCGTCGATATCCGGCAGCATCAGGTCGAGAATGATGATGTCGTAATCGTAAAGTTTGCCGATCTCGAGCCCGTCCTCCCCGAGTTCGGTCGTGTCGCAGATAAAACCCTCCCTTTTCAGCATCATCGCGATGCTCGCGGCGGTGGCCGCATCATCTTCGACAAGAAGCACGCGCATGAGGACCCTCCGCTGATCGCCCGGTGCCGCCTCGACCGCTTGGGTTAATAGATTTACCACTCCAGGTTAACAAAATCTTATCGGTAAGAGAATATACATCAGCTATTGCAACTTTAAGAAACGTATATCGACGCCGACCTTTGATCGGAGCCAGAATCGGGCGCGTCGGCGGGGCGCCCGTACTGGGCGCTGTCGAAGGTTTTACCGGAATTGGCATCGCCCTTGTCATCAAGGTCCGGCGGCCGGAGAACGGATATGCGCCGCCGCGGACAGAGGAAACCTCCACGGCGGCCCGCCCTGCCCGCCGGCCGGGATTTTCCCGGCGCCTGCGAGCGCATCGACCTGCCCGCCCGCATGGGCGCCAGGCCGGGCCGCGCGCGGCGGCGTCCCGGCGTCGGTGACGCTGTTCCCGGGGACCGCCCTGCCGCCGCCCGCGCCGCCATGATGCCCCCCGACCGCCCTTGCGACCCGCCGCCCCCTGCCGCGCAGCGAGGCTCTCGATGCGAGCGTGCCGCGGCAGCCGGCCATACACGGATACGGCGCTAGGTTAGCGCCTGTAACAACCGGGCGAAAGCAGGCTGTCGCTCGCCCGCCCCTCCTCTGCGAAGCGCCCGGGCGCAAGCGCCCCTCGGGACGCCTGGCGTTGCGGTGCCGGGCACCCGGCTGCCCGCATGCCGCAGAGGGGCTGCCGCCAGGCACTAAAACGGCGATGCCGTCGTATAGGGATAGCATGGGAATACAGCCTCGGCTTCCGCGACGTCGCATGCGGCGGGGCCTTGCATCGGCGGTGATTGTGATGGCGCTGCTGGTCGCCTTCGCCGTATCCTGGTGGCTCGGCGCGCATCCGCTCGCCCCGGCGCCGCCGGCCCGGGCGGCGCTGGAAGCTGCGGCCGCAGGGCCTCACTCCGCGCCGGTCCCGGTATTCGCAACCCGCGCCCAATCGGCAACCGTGCCGATCATCATCCGCGGGATCGGCACTGTTGCCGCCTATAACACCGTTACGGTCAGAAGCCAGGTCACCGGCACGATCGTCAAGATCGCCTATCATCAAGGCCAGTTCGTACATAAAGGCGATCTCCTGGTGCAGATCGATCCGCGCCCTTTCCAGGCGCAGCTCGAGCAAGCTGAAGCGAACCGGGCCAAGGACGAAGCCAGTCTCGAAAACGCAAAGCGTGATCTCGCCCGCGACGCGGCCCTGCTGCCGGGCAATCTGGCGGTGACGCGGCAACAATATGATGCGCAGAAATCGCTCGTCGCCCAACTGGCGGCCACGGTAAAGGCCGACCAGGCGCAGATCGACGCCGCCAAGTTGAACCTCGCCTATGCCGCGATCACGTCGCCGATCGACGGCATAACCGGCTTGCGTCTTCTCGACATCGGCAATCTGGTAGAGGCGAGCAATGCGACGCCGCTGGTCACCATTACGCAGATCAAGCCGATCTATGTGACCTTCACGATCCCCGAGCGCGACCTCGACCCGGTGCGGCGAGCCATGGCGCGCCATCCGCTCGCGGTCCTGGCCTTCGACGGCAGCGACACCAGAGAACTCGCACGGGGGGTCCTCAAAGTGATCAACAACACCGTCAACCAAAGCACCGGCACGATCGAGCTGGAGGCGCAGTTCGCCAACACCGATGCGACGCTGTGGCCGGGCCAGTTCGTCACCGCCCATCTCGTGCTGAAGACCGTCAGGAACGGCGTCACGGTGCCGCTGGCGGCGGTGCAGACGGGCCCCAGCGGCCGCTTCGTCTATGTCGTCGGCCGCGACTCGCGGGTCGAGCCGCGGCCGGTAACGGTCCTCCAGAGCGAGGCCGGCACCGCCTTGATCGGCGCCGGGCTCAAACCCGGCGAGGAAGTCGTGACCTCCGGCCAATTCAAGCTGGCTCCGGACGTCAGGGTCGCCGCCGAGCCGATGCCGCCGCCGCAAAAGGGGGGCGAGATCGGTCTTGAAGGCGTCGGCAGCGGCTCGGGCGCCATCTTTGGAGGCCCGGGGTCGTGAGATCGATCTCGGAACCGTTCATCTCCCGCCCGATCGCGACGATCCTGCTGATGGCCGCGCTGTTTGTCGGCGGCGTCATCGGCTACCTCCTGCTGCCGGTCGCGGCGATGCCGAATGTCGCGTTTCCGACCATCTCGGTCACCGCCGGCCTGCCGGGCGCTTCTCCCGAGGTGATGGCGGCTTCGGTCGCGCAACCGCTTGAGCGGCAATTCGCGGCGATCCCGGGGGTAAGACAGATCGTCTCGACCAACATAGAGGGCTATACCAACATCACCGTGCAGTTCGCGCTGTCGCGCAACCTCGACGGCGCGGCCGCCGACATCCAGGCGGCGATCAACGCCGCCGCCGGCGCGCTGCCAAAAAGCCTGCCGAGCCCACCCTCCTACAGAAAGGTCAATCCGGCTGACACGCCGATCCTGATCCTGGGCCTGACCTCGCAGGTCATGCCGCTCTACGTGGTCAACCATTACGCGGACACCGATATCGCGCAGCAGCTGTCGATGCTGCCGGGCGTCGGCCAGGTTGTGATCTTCGGCCAGCAGCAATTCGCGCCGACCGTACAGCTGAACCCGTCGGCGCTCGCGGAGCGCGGCATCGGCCTCGATCAGGTCGCAACCGCGCTCGCCAACGCCACCGCCGAAGAGCCGCTCGGCAGCCTGCAAGGCCCGCAGCAAGCCTACCAGATCGGCGCCAACGGCCAGATCTTCGACCCGCATGCCTGGGGCAGGGTGATCGTCGCCTACCGGGACGGCGCGCCGGTGCGGATCAAGGATCTGGGCCGGGTGATCATCGGCTCCGACACGCCGTTCCAGGCGAGCTGGGTCAACAATCGTCTCGGCGAGATCATCGCGATCTGGAAGCAGCCCGATGCCAATACCTTGGAACTCGTCGACGCGGTCAAGCGGGAGCTGCCGCGCCTTGAGGCGTCGATCCCGCGGGCGATCCATGTCAGCTTGCTCGCCGATCGCTCGCTGTCGATCCGCGCCAGCGTCGACGATGTCGAATTCGCGCTCGGCCTCACCGTCGTTCTCGTCATCCTGGTGACCTTTGTCTTTTTGCGCACCTTCTGGGCGACGGTGATCCCAAGCCTGGCGGTACCGCTGTCGCTGGTCGGCACCTTCGGGGGCATGTACCTGCTCGGCTACAGCCTCGACAACATGTCGCTGATGGCGCTGACGCTCGCCGTCGCGCTCGTCGTCGACGACGCGGTCGTCATGCTCGAAAACATCTTCCGCCATCTCGAGGCGGGCGAAGATCCGTTGACCGCGGCGCGCAAGGGGGCAGGCGAGATCGGCTTTACGATCGTCTCGATCACGCTCTCGCTGATCGCGGTGTTCATCCCGGTCCTGTTCATGGGCGGCATTATCGGCCGACTGTTCCGCGAGTTCGGGATGACCGTGACGATCGCTGTCCTGTTGTCGGCGCTTGTCGCGCTGACCTTGTCGCCGACCCTGGCGGCGCTTACGCTGGAGGACCCGCGCGCCGCGCGGCACGGCCGGATCTACCAGGCGAATGAGCGGGCTTTCGGGTGGCTGCGCGATCGCTACGAGCGGTTGTTGCGGCTGGTGCTGCGCTTTCGCCTGCCGGTATTGCTCGTCAATCTGGCGCTGATCGCAATCAGCTTCTTTCTGCTGATCGCAATCCCCAAAGGGTTTCTGCCGCAGCAGGATACCGGCCTGATCTTCGCCTCTACGAAGGCCGATCCGGACGTTTCCTTCGCCCAGATGGCGGCATTGCAACAGCGGGTGGCAGCGGTCGTGCTGTCCAACCCCAATGTCGAGAGCGTCGCCTCGGCGATCGGCGGTGGCGCCAGCACCGGCATCAATACCGGCCGGCTGTTCATCACCTTGAAGCCATGGAGCGAGCGCAGCGCGACGGCTCAGCAGGTCATCGCGCAGCTTTATCCCAAGCTCGCCCGGCTGCCCGGCATCGAGACCTTCATGCAGGTGCTGCAGGACGTGCGGGTCGAGGCGCGCCCTACCCCGACCCAGTATCAATATACCTTGCAGGACACGAATGCGTCCGAACTGTACGAATGGGCGCCGAAGATCCTGGCCAGGCTGAAAGCGCTGCCCGGGCTTGCCGAGGTCACCAGCGATCAGCAGACGGCGGCGCCGCAGCTCGAACTCGACATCAATCGCGATCTCGCCGCCCGCCTCGGCGTCAATATCGACACCCTCGAACAGACGCTTTACGATGCCTTCGGCCAGCGCTACGTCGCCCAGCTTTACGGCACGACCAACACCTACCACGTGATCATAGAGATGGCGCCGCAATACCAGGACGACCCCTCGGCGCTGTCGCGCCTTTATGTGAGCGGCGCCGGCGGCCAGCTGATCCCGCTCAGCCAGTTCGTCCGGATGGTACCGCGGGTGACGGCGCTGGCGATCAACGAACAGGGCCAGCTCCCCGCCGTCACGATCTCGTTCAACTTGGCGCCGGGCACCTCTTTGGGCCAGGCCGTCGATCGCATCCGGCGGGCCGAACGGGACATGCACGTCCCGCCGACGCTGATAGGCTCGTTCCAGGGCACCGCGCAGGCCTTCGAGGCCTCGCTGGCGACGGAGCCGCTGCTGATCGCGGCGGCCCTCTTCGCCGTCTATGTCGTGTTGGGCGTGCTCTACGAGAGCTTCATCCATCCGCTCACGATCCTGTTGAGCCTGCCCTCGGCCGCGGTCGGCGCTCTCGCCGCCCTCGATCTGTTCGGCCTCGATCTGACGTTGATCGCGATCATCGGCCTTTTGATGCTGATCGGCATCGTCAAGAAGAACGCGATCATGATGATCGATTTTGCGCTCGAACGCCGGCGCCACCAGCATCTGTCGGCGGAAGAAGCGATCTATGAGGCCGCGATACTGCGGTTTCGCCCGATCATGATGACGACAATGGCGGCGATCTTCGGGATGCTGCCGATCGCGGTCGGGTTCGGCGCCGGCGCCTCCCTGCGCCAGCCTTTGGGTATCGCGGTGGTCGGCGGGCTTGTCGTCTCGCAGGCGCTGACCCTGTTCACGATCCCGGTCACCTATGTCTACATGGATCGGCTGAGCGCGTGGCTGGCGCGCCTGGGGCGCCGGCGCCGCGGCGCGCCGCCGCGCGGGCCGGGCGCCGCCCCCGATCGCACCCCTGTCGCGGTCGCTCGCCCGGTGCCGCCGGCCGTCCCCGACCGGCACGCCGCCGAGTAGAGGCCCCTGATCTCTTGTTTCGGCGGCGGGCGAGGATATGGTGGTTGCGCCATATCGTCAGCGGAGCGGACGGCAAATGACGCAGGTGTCGCACAAATCCTTCGAGCCCGGGGCATCCTGTCCGCTCGATGGAATACGGGTGGTCGATATTTCGCGCCTCGTTTCCGGCAATATGCTGAGCCTGCAGCTTGCCGATTTCGGGGCCGAGGTCATCAAGATCGAGGATCCGAACAAGGGCGATCCGCTGCGGGCCTGGCAGACGGGCGGCATCAGCGTCCACTGGAAGGTCTATGCGCGCAACAAGAAGAGCGTGGCGCTCAACCTCAAAGAGCCGCGCGGGCGCGCGCTGCTGTGCGATCTGCTCGCCCGCGCGCAGGTGCTCGTCGAGAATTTCCGCCCCGGCACGCTCGAGGCGATGGGGCTTAGTCCCGAGCTCCTGCACCGCCGCAATCCCGCCCTCGTCATCGTGCGCATCTCGGGCTGGGGGCAGGACGGCCCCTATCGCGACCGGCCCGGCTTCGGCACGCTGGTCGAGAGCATGTCGGGCTATGCCGCGCGCACCGGCTTTGCCGACCGCGAGCCGGCCCTGCCGCCGACCGCGCTCGCCGACATGGTCGCCGGCCTCTACGGCGCCTTTGCGGTGATGGTCGCGTTGCGGCAGGTCGAGAGGGGTGGCGGCAGCGGTCAGGTCATTGACCTGCCGCTGCTCGACCCGCTGTTCTCGTTTATCGCCACCGAAGCGCCGATCTATCAGCTGACCGGCGAGATCCGGCCGCGCACCGGCAGCCGCTCGGAAACGACTTCGCCGCGCAACGTCTTCAGGACCAAGGACGGCCGCTATATCGGCATCTCCGCCTCGATGCAGGCGATGGCCGAGCGCCTCTTTCGCGCGATCGGGCGCGCCGACATGATCGCCGACCCGCGTTTTCGCACCAACACCGAGCGCGTGCGCAATGCCGAGGAATGCGAGAGGCCGATCCGGGAATTCATAGCGGCGCGCACGCTGGCCGAGAACATGGCCGTGTTCGAGCGGGCCGAGGTCACCGCGGCGCCGGTCTACGACATCGATCAGTTCATGGCCGATCCGCACGTGATCGCGCGGCAGATCCTGGTCGCGGTTCCCGACGCCGAGATGGGCGCTCTGCCGATGCACAATATCATTCCCCGGCTGTCGGCGACGCCGGGCCGCCTGCGCCGGCCGGCGCCGCGTCTTGGCGAGCACACCGCCGAGATCCTCGGCGCTCTCGGTCTCGATCGGCACGCTCTGGAAGAGCTCGCCGCCGCGGGGGTCATCGGTCTTGGAGAGAGGTCATGAGCATGGGGCAATTGCCGGTCTGGCGCTCGCTGTTGTTCGTGCCGGTGACCGAGCGCCGCTTTGTCGACGGCGCGGCAAAGCGCGGCGCCGATGCGATCATTCTCGATCTCGAGGACAGCGTCGCGCCGTCGCAAAAGGAGCGGGCGCGCCTGCTTGTCCCCGAGGCGGCGGCGAGCGTATCGCGCGGCGGCGCCGATGTCGTCGTCCGCATCAACCGGCCATGGCGGCTGGCGGTGCGCGACATCGAAGCGGCTGTCGGCCCCGGCGTCCGGGCGCTGGCCCTGCCGAAGACCGACAGCCCGGAGCACGTCCAGGCGCTCGCCGAGATCCTCGCCGAGGTCGAGGCCGAGCGCGGCATGGTGCCGGGCGCGACCGGGCTGATCGCGATGGTCGAGACCGCCGCCGCATTGTTCCGCATCGCCGAAATCGCGCGCGCCCACCCGCGCCTTTTGGGCCTCAATGTCGGGGCCGAGGATTTCGCGCTGTCGGCCGGTATGGCGCCCGCGGCCGAAGGCCTCTTGCTGCCGAAGCAGCTCTGCGTGTTCGCCGCCCGCGCCGCCGGCATCATGCCGCTGGGCTTCGTCGGCACGGTCGCCGATTATCGCGATCTCGACGGCTTTCGCGCAACGATCCGCCGCTCGCGGCGCCTCGGTTTCGTCGGCGCCGCGGTCATCCATCCGAGCCAGATCGCGATCCTGAACGAGGAGTTTCGCGCCAGCCCCGCCGAGATCGACCATGCCCGCCGCGTCGTCGCCGCCTATGAGGAGGCGCAAGCCCGGGGGGTCGGGGCGGTCACTGTCGATGGCAGGATGATCGACGTGCCGGTCGTCGAGCGCGCCCGCCTGTTGCTCGAGCGCGAAGCCGCCATCGCCGCCCGCGAACAAAAAATGCGCATGCTCGCCGCCGGCTTACGCTGAAGGGCGTCCGCGAACGGTACGGGCAATGTCGATACGCGCGACCCCGCCATCGCCGGTGCCGGGTCGCGGCGACCCGCCGACCCCCTGCGCAGGAGACCGTGCGGGCCGTGCGCAAACCGGCACGCCCGACCGTGTCGTCCGCGTCTGGGACATTCCGACCCGCCTCTTCCACTGGCTTGCCGCAGTGTTGGTGGTCGCGGCCTATGTGACGTGGCGGCTCGACTGGATGGGCTGGCATGTGGACATCGGCGAAGGGTTGCTGGCCCTGCTGTTCTTCCGGCTCTTTTGGGGCTTCTGCGGCAGCGAGACCGCGCGCTTTGCTTCCTTTCTGGCGCCTCCGGCCAGGGCCTTGCGACATTTGGCGCATATGCTGCGCCGCGAGCCCGACCGGCAGGTTGGACACAATCCGGCCGGCGGCTGGATGGTGGTCCTCCTCCTCGCCCTGCTTTTCGGCGAAACGCTGACCGGGCTTTTCGTCAATAACGACGTCGCCAACGAAGGGCCGCTGAGCGAGGTGACGCCAGCCCCGGTTGCGAATGCGATCACCGCGCTGCACGCGCTGCTTTGGGACGCGCTGCTGGCGGCCGTAGCGCTGCACGTCCTGGCGATCTGCATCTATGCGGTGGCGAAGGGGCAGAATCTCGTGCTGCCGATGATCACCGGCCGCAAGACTCTGCCCGCAAGCGTACCGCCGCCGCGTCTGGCGGGTCCCCTGCGGGCCGCTTTGGTCTTCGCCTGCGGCGTCCTCGCCGCCGCGCTGCTGATCAACCTGCTATAAGGCGCGCTCAGCCTTTCGGGGGCATGACCTGACCGCGCAGCGCGCCGGCCGGGTGGTTCTTTGTATGGATGTTGATATACCAATCGCCGGCGAGGAACTGCTTGGCCTGCGCCGCCGTCAACTTGGCCCTGCCCTTGATCGGGTTCGGCGCGGGCTTGCCCGGCTTGGTCAGCCACACCACGATCGGCCCGTTCTTCCCCTGCGGGGCCCTGTGGAAATGCGCCATCGTGGCCGGGCTCGCCAGCCCGCTATAGGTGATGTCCCAGGTCACCACCCGCGTCGCCGGATTGTAGGTGATATGGGCCGTTCCCTGGCCCGCCGTCTGGACGGGCGGGACCTGGTCGCTGCCGCTGAGCGGAACCGTAAAGGACGACGGCTTTGCCTGCGCCAGCCCGCTCCAGGCGGTGCCCGCCAGCAGCGTCGCCAGGATCAGGGAGCGGCGTGAGATCGCGGTCTGCATGTTCGCCTCCAGGATGAATTGCGGCCATTGGAAATCGCGCCGCATCATACGATATTGCAAGGCCCTGCGCCTATGGCGATGCGCGCCTCCCGAGCATGGCTGCGTATCGAGGAGGGCGCCCTCGGCCGGAGCAGGACGGCGCGACGGACCGGTGAGGGTCTGCGCAGCCTCACAAAGCCGGCGGCTTGGTCACTTGGAAACTCTGCCGGTCCTCCATATGGCGCAGCCAGTCGCGCAGTTGCGGGTGCTCGGCGAACGGCGCCTCGCCCTCCGGAACCCTGGCGAAGGACCACAGCAGCGGCGCCGCCATCAGATCGGCCAGGGTCACGAAATCGGCGGCAAGAAAGCGGTGCTCGCCTTTGAGGCGATCGATCTCGGCAAGGCACAGCCGCGCGCGCGGCAGGGCGGCCGCGATCGCCGCTTCGTCCGGGGCGCCGCCGAGAAATCGCGGCACGAGGAGGCGTTGGAACAGGATCTGTCCGGCGATCGACGGCCAAGCATAGGCGTCGATGATGCCGATGATCTGGTTCATGCGCGACCACTCGTACACGTCTTCCGGCTGCAGCGGCGCGCCGGGGAAGCGCTCGTCGATATAGCGCACAATCGCCTGCGTCTCGTAGAGGTGAAAGCCGTCATGCTCGAAAGCCGGCACTTTGGCGAAGGGGTGGCGCGACAGATGCGGCTCCTCGCGATGTTGGCCGAACGGCACCTCGACGAGATCGTGGGCGACCCCCTTCTCCGCGAGCGTCATCCGCGCGCTCCACACATAGGTGCTGCCGGCCGGACCATAGACGATCGGGCGTGCCATCGGCGGCTCCGTTACCGGTTCACGCGACAAGCAGTTCGGCGGCGCCGAGGCCGCCGATCTCGACCCTGACGCAATCGCCGGGGCGCGGATATTGGATCGGCACGATACTGCCGGTCATCACGATCATGCCGCGGCGGAGCGGCGCCCCGGCGGCGGCGCGCCTGCCGGCAAGCCAAGCCAGCGCGTTGAGCGGGCTGCCCATGACGTCGCCGCCGCTGCCGGCGCCGATCTCGCGGCCGTTGATCAATAGGCGCGCCGCCGCGCCGGCGAGATCGAGAGTGCGCCATTCGGCAACCGGCGGCGCCAGCACGACGCCGGCGTTCCAGACGTTGCCGGCGACCATCGCCGGTGCATCGAGCCGTCCGTAATCGTAGCCGAGATCCTCGATCAGCTCGATCGCCGCCATCGCCGCATCGACCGCCGCCGCGACCGTGTCGCGATCGCCGCCCTGCGGCAGGTCGGCGCCGAGCCTGAACGCGATCTCGGTCTCGACGCCGAGCCGGCAATAATCGGCGGCGGCAAGTTCGGCCCGGCGGTGATGGACCTCGCGCGCAAAGATCGCGCCGTAGCAGGGCTCGCCGATGCCGCACAGGCGCTGCATGACCGGCGTCGTCAGCCCGATCTTGTAGCCGGCGACGGCGCCGCGCCCCTCTTTTTCCTCGATCTCCTCGAAGGCGGCGCGGATCTGATAGGCCTCCTCCAGGCTTGTCGGGCGCAGCGCGGCCGGCAGCACCGGCGTCGGCTGACGGCGGCGGAACAGGTCCACGATCTGTCGCGCTTTCTGCCGGGGGTCGAGGTCGGGCATCGGGTCCTCTCACTGCTCGCGCCGGCGCAATTCGCGGCGCAGGATCTTGCCGGTCGCGGTCAGCGGCAGTTCGGAGACGAAGGCGATCTCGCGCGGCGCCTGATAGGGCGCCAGACGAGAAGCGACAAAAGCGCGCAGCTCTTCGGCAAGAGCCGGCCCCGCCGCCGCTTCCGGACGCGGCACGACGAAGGCCTTGACGATTTCGCCGCGCACCGGGTCAGGGCGTCCCACGACCGCCGCCATCACCACCGCCGGATGCTTGCCAAGACACTCCTCGATATCGGTCGGGCCGATGCGATAGCCGCCGCTCGAGATCAGGTCGTCCTCGCGGCCCTTGTACCAGAAATAGCCGTCCTCGTCCGCGATCGCGATGTCGCCGGTCAGCAGCCACTCGCCGGCGAATTTCGCCCGGCTGGCCTCCGGGTCGTTCCAGTAGCCAAGAAACAGGACGGGGTCCGGGCGACGCACCGCGACAATGCCGCTCTCCCCGGGCGGCAACGGACGGCCGTCCGCAGAGACCACCGCGACGCCATGGCCGGGAATGGCCCGTCCCATCGAGCCCGGCCGGATCGCGAACAGCGAGGCGCAATTGCCGACCACCAGATTGGCCTCGGTCTGGCCGTAGAACTCGTTGATGTCGACGCCGAGCGCCGCGCGGCCCCATTCGAGAATGTCTTCGCCGAGCGCCTCGCCGCCGCTGCCGACCGAGCGCAGCCGATGGGCGAAGCGGGCGCGCGATGCGCTGACCTGGCGCATCATCTTGAGCGCGGTCGGCGGCAGAAAGGCATTGCGCACACCGTGCCGGGCCATCAGCGCGAAGGCTTCCTCGGGGTCGAATTTGCGCGCGCGGTGCGCCAGGACCGGTACGCCGTGATAAAGGCTTGGCAGCAGCACGTCGAGCAGCCCGCCGATCCATGCCCAATCGGCCGGCGTCCAGAACAGGTCGCCCGGCTGCGGAAAAAACTCATGCGGCAGTTCGACCCCCGGCAGATGTCCGAGCAGGACGCGCTGCGCGTGCAGCACGCCCTTGGGTCGGCCGGTCGTACCGGAGGTATAGATGACGAACGCCGGGTCCTCGCTGCCGCTGTCCGTCGGGGTGAAGGCGTCGGCGGCGCGGTCGAGGCAATCCCAGAACCGCAGATGGCCGCCGGCATCGCCGTCGACGACCAGGATCGCCCGCAGCTCATCAAGCCCCGGCGGCAGCTTCGCCAGGCTTTCGCAATCGGTGATCAGCGCCGCGGCGCCGCTGTCGCGGAGGCGATGTTCCAGCGCCTCGGGGCCGAACTGGGTGAACAGCGGCAAGGCCACCGCGCCCAGCTTGGCGATCGCGATATGGGCGATCGCAGTCTCCGGCCGCTGCGGCAGCAGGACGCCGATCCGGTCGCCGCGTCGCAATCCGAGCCCTGCGAGCGCATTGGCGCAGCGGTTCGAGAGCTGCTTTAGCGCATCAAACGAGTAGCGGGCGAGCGCGCCGTCCGGCGCCTCATAGAGCAGCGCGAGCCGTCCGCTGCCATCGGCGTGGCGGTCGCACACCGCGGCGCCGATATTGAAATGCCGCGGCAATTGCCAGCGAAAACCGCGGTAGGTCTCGTCGTAGCCGGCGCCGCGTCGCAGCATTGAACCCTCCGAGCGGAAAGGTTACCAGATCAACGGCTAACGGTGAAACGACGCTCCCTCCCGGCCTTGTCATACGCGGGCAACATGCGGGCGGAGCGCGGAAGGGAGGCCCGGGCGCAGGCAGCGGGGCCGCCGCGGCGCGGCAGCCCCGCGAGCGAGGGAACAGGAAACGGCGCGGGCGCGCATCGGCCGGGGTCCGTCGCGGTCTGGTCGCGGTCGGCATATCGGGACTCAGAGCGCGCCGGGAATGCCGCTATCGATGCGGCCTCAAAACGTGATGCGCGTGCGCAGACCAAGGATCGCCTCATCGCCGAGCCGGCGGGTCGGATCGGCGGGGCTGCCGACGCCGCCGCCGGGATGAAAGACATACTGGAAATCCGGTTGCAACTGCCACCAGCGGGTAAGCTGCCACGAATAGGTGATCTCGACGATTTGCTCGTTCGAGCGCACCGGGAACGGCAGGCCGGTGAAAAAGGCGCGGTCGCGATCAAGGGCGGCGGCGCGGCCGCTGATGCGGGCGAGGCCGTAGGCGATCCCGAACTGGTCGTCCTCTCGTCCTGGCCACGGAGCCTTCAAGGCAACCCCGGCATTCAGGGCGAAGTCGACAAGGTTGCGGTCGCCGGGCGCCCCCATCGCCCGCACGAACACGCCGAGCGCGCGCGCGGCCGCGGGGTCCGGCTGCCAGACCGTCTGATCGACGACGCCGTAAAGGCTGAAATTGCCGCGATCCAAGCGCGCGATGCCGGTGCTTGTAGGCGCGGCGAGTGACAGGCCGGCGGTGTCGAAGCGCTGGTCGGGAAAAGGGCCCGTATCGGCCCATACCCCGAGCTTGTAGGTGCCAGGCAGCGCCCGCCGGCCGGCAAAGGGCGGATGCGCGACCGCATACTGGATCTCGCCGAGAAACAACGCGCCGGTCCCGAGGTTGAAGCGGGTGCCCGAGGCCTCGCCGTCGCGCACCTGCAAGTCGTTGAAGAACGAGCCGCCCGGCGGGTTGTCGTCGAACACGCCGGCGAGCACGGTCAACGCCGCCGCCGGCTTGGCCCGCAGGCGGATGCCGAGCGAGGAGAGAGGATAGACCGGCCCGCCGGCATAGAGATCGTTCGAAGGCAGCGCCGGCCATCCGTTCATCGCGTTGATGAACAGACCGGCGTAGTCGCTGACGAGGAATTCCTGGTCGACCGATTGCTGGCCGAATTTGATGTCGGCGTCCATCCCGGGCAATGTCTGCCGGTACCACAGCTCCCACAACCGAGTCGCGCGATCGGCCTCGATATTGCTGATCGTTTGCAGGACGTCGAGGTTGCGGGCGGTCAAGTTCAGCCCATGGATCTGGAAGGCGCTGACGTGAAAGGTGCCGCCGGTCCAGCCGAAAGCCTTCCCGGCGTCGAGCGTGAGCGCCATGCTCGTCAGCCCGTCATAGGCAAAGCCGCGATGCAGGCCGCCGGTCAGATTGCCGAACACCTCGCTTGTCTCGGACAGATCGAGTGCGGCGCCGTAGCGCGCCAATATGGTGCGCAGCCCGCCGCCATTGCCGAGCAGCGCGGCGGCCGGTTCGGCCTCCGCGGGGGCGGGAAAGAGAGCGGAAAAGAACAGCAGGGCCGCTGCGGCGCGGGGGGCTCCCGACCCGGCCTGAACAGCCTTCTTCCCATTCCTTTCCCGCTTGCGGGGAAGCCTGACGCTCGGCGGAGCGGATGCGCTGCCGGCGCGCCGGCCGGGCAGATAATGAAGGAGGCGGATCGCGCGAACAGCCCTGACGCGGCGGCCCCGATCGGGACGGTCGGCGGCCGCCCCGGCTGCGAAAATGTCCTTTGGCATGGTCCGTCTCCATCGCGGCAGCGGGCGGCCGCCGGGAAGACGGACAGGGGCCGGCGCTATCGTCCGGCTGCTTGGTCGCCTGCCCGGAACCGCCGATTGCCCATACAGTGACTAGGTTGCGGTTCCATCGTCGTTTCCATTGCCGTACCCCTCCCGCGGCGGGCGTGGGAGGCGGCACAGAGGTAAACGGGGGGACCGGGCGTGTCAACGCCCGCAGATGCAACCGGGAAGAGCCGCAGCGGGCTGCGTGCGCGAGCTTGAGGAAGCAGATTCGATAGGATCGGGGCGGGGAGCGGTATCTTGCCGCACCCTGACCGGGCCGCTACTATTGCCCTTGCGGCGGCTGGAGGCATATAGGCCGCTCCGCGGCGGCTTGGGAGCATCGGGAGTTGCGGCCTTTGCGCCCTTATGGGAGGGCGGTCGAGGGCCGCGTCCCGGGGCGCGATCCCCGTCGCGGCGGGGCCGCGGCCTCGGGGAAACGCCCGGGCGAGGCGCGCGGCACGAGGCAAGGGAGGCGGTCTTTCGGGCCCGGTAGCGTGCGGCCGATGAGCGCCGTCGCGGCATCGGGCGGTCGGGCCGGTGAGGCATGTCGCACCAGCGGCAAAGGCGGGTTCGGGCTCTCGGATGGCATGTCGAGGCGGCCATCCTGGCGGGACTGGTGCTGGCCGTTGCGGCGGGGTGTGGCGGGGTCGCGCTGATCGATCGCCTGGTGACACCGCCTCTGCAGGCGGCATCGGTACCGCCGCCGGCGGTGCCGCCGGGGATGTTCCGCGCCACCGACGAGGAGTGGGCCGGCCTCAAATTCGCGCCGGTGCGGCTGATGCGCTTTGCCACCGAGGACCGGGCCGAAGGCAAGATCGCCGCCGACGAGGATCTGGCAACGCCGGTGTTCTCGCCCTATTCCGGTCGCGTCATCAAACTGTTTGCCAGGGCCGGCGATCGGGTAGAGCGCGGTGCGCCGCTTTTCACCATCGCGGCTACGCAGCTGGTGCGCGGCGAAAACGACTTGATCAAGGCCGTCGATGCTCTCGCCACGGCGCGCGCCCGTCTCGATCTGGCGCGCACCGATGAACGGCGCGAGCGCGCCCTCTATGAGGCCAAAGGCGCGGCGCTCAAGGACTGGCAAAAAGCGCAGGTCGCTCTCGCCGCGGCACAGGCGGCCTATCGCTCCGCCCAGATCGCCGTGGCGGCGGCGCGCAACACCCTGCGCATATTGGGCGAGAGCGCGGCCGAGATCGGCGCGATCGAGAACAGCCCCGACACCTTCCTGATGAACCCGCAGGCGACGGTTTACGCACCGATCAGCGGAACGGTGATAAAGCGTCGGGTGGGGCTCGGCCAATACCTGCGGGCGGGCGGCTCCAAGCCCGTCTTCACGATCGGCGACATGGCGAAAGTCTGGCTGCTCGCCAATGTGCCCGAAGAGCAGGCGCCGGCGATGCGGCTGGGCGAACCGGTCGCGGTGCACGTGCTCGCCTTCCCCGGGCGCGTGTTCAAGGCCGAATTGACCTATGTCGCGCCGGCCATCGATCCCGACACCCATCGGCTTCCGGTCCGCGCCGAGGTCGACAATCCGGAGGGCGCATTGAAGCCCGGGATGTTTGCGGATTTCACGATCCTCACCGGCAAGCCGGTGACCGCGCCGGCGGTGCCGGCGGCGGCGGTGATCTATCACGGCCGGCGGGCACAGGTTTGGGTCGCCGGCAAAAACAAGACGCTTGGCCTCAGAGAAATTCGTGTCGGACGCACGCAAGACGGCATGGTCGAGGTGCGCGCCGGCCTCTCGCCCGGAGAGAGAGTCGTGACCAGCGGCGCGCTGTTCATCGACCGCGCCGCCGAGGGCGGCTGACCCGATTGGCGGCGGTCGCAACCGATGAACCAGATCGTCGCCTTCGCCGTCAAGCAGCGGGCCTTCATGGTCCTGCTGCTTCTGGTCACGTTCGTCGCCGGCTTTCTCGCCTTCGCGAAGCTCGACATCGAGGCCTATCCGGACCCCATCCCCCCGCTGGTCGAAGTCACCACTCAAAGCAACGGACAATCGGCGGCCGAGGTCGAGCGCTACATCACGATCCCGATCGAGATGCAGCTCTCGGGCATGCCATATGTCACCCGGATCGATTCGACCTCGCTGTTCGGCCTGTCCGACATCGAGGTGCATTTTACTTATCACTATACCTATCACGAGGCGGAGCAGCGGGTCATCGACCGGCTGTCCCAGCTCGGGCCGCTGCCGAACGGGGCGACGCCACAGATTTCGCCCGAAAGCGCAATCGGCGAGATCTATCGCTATCGCATTGTCGGCCCGCCGGGCTACAGCGTCACCGATCTGAAGACGATCCAGGACTGGATCGTCAAGCCCCGCCTGCTGGCGATACCGGGAATCCTCGGCGTCGGCGGCTGGGCCGGCAAGACCAAAACCTATGCGGTCACGGTCGACGAGAACAAGCTGCTTGCCTACGGCCTCACCATTCCGCAGATCGTGCACGCCCTCAAAAACGCCGATCTCAATGTCGGCGGCCAGACGATCGATTTCGGGGCGCAGCAGGCGGTCGTGCGCGGCGTCGGGCTGATCCGCTCTATGGCCCAGATCCGCAACACGATGGTGAGCGCCAATAACGGCTCGCCGATCCGCATCAAGGACGTCGCCACCGTCACGGTCGGGCACGAGCCGCGCCTCGGCATCGTCGGCTATGGCAACGACAACGACATCGTCCAGGGCATCGTGTTGATGCGGCACGGCGGCAAGACCCTGCCGACGCTGCGCCGCGTCGAGGCCGAAGTCAGAAAGATCAATACGACCGGCATTCTGCCGCCCGGCCTCAAGCTGGTTCCATTCTATGACCGCAGCCATTTGATCGCCGTCACGACCGCCACGGTGCTGCGTAATATGATTACGGGCATCGTCTTGATCTTCTTCATCCAATGGGTGTTTCTCGGCGATTTGCGCAGCGCGGTCGTGGTCGGTGCGACGGTGCCGTTCGCCTTATTCTTTGCAATCATCATCATGACGTTGCGCGGCGAATCGGCGAATTTGCTGTCGGTCGGCGCGATCGACTTCGGACTGATCGTCGACGCGACGGTGATCATGGTCGAGAACATCTGTCGCCATCTGCGCGAGGGCGCGGGCGGGCCGGCCCTTATGCCTTTCGCGGCCGGGCGCGATGCCGGCTTGCGCGGCAAGCCGGGCGCAGTCCTGCGCGCCGCCGCCGAGGTCAATCGCGCGGTCTTCTTCTCGGCGGCGATCATCGTCGCCGGTTTCGTGCCGCTCTTCACTCTCTCGGGGGTCGAAGGGCACATCTTCGGCCCGATGGCCGAGACTTACGCCTACGCGATTATCGGCGGGCTCCTCGCCACCTTCACCGTATCGCCGGCGCTTTCCGCGCTGCTGCTGCCGGAGCGCGTCGGCGAGGTCGAGACGGTTGTCGTCCGCGCTCTGCGCCGGCTCTATCATCCGCTCCTCGAATTCGCGTTGGCCAACCGCATCCTGACGCTCGGCGGCACGCTGATCGTGGCGGCCACGGCGATCCTCTTGGCGCGCGCGCTCGGCCTTACCTTCCTGCCGACCCTCGATGAGGGCAATCTGTGGATCCGCGCGTCGATGCCGCCGACGATCTCGCTCAAGGAAGGCGAGCGCTACGTCAACCGCATGCGGCATCTGATCGAAAGTTTTCCCGAGGTCGGAACCGTCCTCTCGCAGCTCGGCCGGCCGGACGACGGCACCGGCACCAACCCCACCTCCGACGCCGAATTCTACGCCCCGTTCAAGCCGCGCGCCGAGTGGCCCAAAGGCGTCGATCGCGCCGCATTGATCCACCAGATGGACACGGCGCTGAAAGCGCGGTTTCCCGGCGTCGACTTCAATTTTTCGCAATATATCGAGGACAATATCGATCAGGCCTTTACCGGGATCAACGGCGCGAACGCGGTCAAGCTGTTCGGCCACGACCTCAGAGCATTGCAGAAGACCGCCCATCGCATCGCGGCGGTGTTGGCGACGGTGCCGGGCATGACCGATATCGGCGTGTTCAACGCCTGGGGCCAGCCGACGGTCAACATCGCCATCGACCGCCAGCGGGCGGCGCGCTACGGGCTCAGCCCGGGCGCCATCAACGCGACCGTGCAGGCCGCGATCGGCGGGGAGGCGGCGGGCGATCTTTACGAGCACGGCAGCGACCGGCATTTCCCGATCATTGTGCGCCTGGCGCGGCGCTACCGCGACAGCCTCTCGGCCATCCGCCGGATCCCGATCGGCGCCCACAGCGGCGCCGGCATCATCCCGATCCCGCTCGGCGCCGTCGCCAAGGTCAGCCTCGGGCCCGGCTATTCCTTCATCCATCGCGAGAACGAGCAGCGCTACATCCCGATCAAGTTCAGCGTGCGCGGGCGGCCTCTCGCCAGCGCCGTGTTCGAAGCGCAGCGCAAGATCGCCCGCCAAATTCGCCTGCCTGCCGGCGCCCATCTCGTGTGGGTTGGCGAGTTCGGCGAACTGCAAAGGGCGCTCAAGCGTCTTGCAGTGATCGTGCCGGTGAGCCTGGCCCTGATCGGCCTTCTTCTGTTCATCAATTTCGGCTCGCTCGTCGATACGCTGGTCGCGGCCAGCGTGATGCCGATGGCGTGGATCGGCGGGGTCTTCGCGCTTTCTCTGAGCGGCACGCCGTTCAGCGTCTCGGCGGCGATCGGCTTCGTCGCGCTGTTCGGCGTTTCGGTCATGGAAGGGATCATCATCCTTTCCTATTTCAACGCGCTGATCGATGCCGGCCTCGCTCGGGCGGACGCCATCCTCCGCGCCTGCCATATCCGCTTGCGCCCGGTGCTGATGACCTGCATGGCGGGCTTTGTCGGCCTGTTGCCGGCGGCGCTCTCGACCGGCATCGGCAGCCAAGTGCAGAAGCCGCTCGCCATTGTCGTGGTCGGCGGCATCCTGCTGGCGCCGGCGCTGATTTTGATCGTGCTGCCGGTGTTGATCGATCTGTTCTCGCGCCGCCACGAGCCGGTCGCGGCGGCGCAGCCGGTTCCGGGCGAGTAGGCGGTCGTGCCGCGATGGCGCGGGCATGGCGGCGGCGCGCTCATCGCCCTGGCGCTCCTCGCCGGGTGCACGGTCGGTCCCAACTTCCGCCGCCCGTCCGCTCCCGCGCATGCCGGCTATACCCGGAAGCCGCTGCCGAAGGCGACCGTCGCGGCTGCTGGCGCAGGCGGCGCTGCGCAGCGCTTCATCGCAGGGCTCGATATTCCGGGAGAGTGGTGGAGACTGTTCCATTCGCCGGCGCTCGACCGGCTCGTCAGGCAGGCGCTTGCCGCCAATCCGAGCCTGACGGCGGCGCGCGCGGCCTTGCGGCGGGCGCAGGAGAGGGTATTGGCGGCGAGGGGCGCCTTTCTACCGCGCGCCGATGCCGATTTCTCGGCGAGCCGCAACAAGACGGCCGCAAGCCTGGGGGCGGTGCCGGCCAACGGCGCGCTCTATTACACCCTCTACACCCCCGAGGTGACCGTCTCCTATGCCCCCGACGTCTTTGGCGGGACGCGGCGGCAGGTCGAGGCGTTGGCGGCGCGGGCGCAAGTGAGGCGTTTCGAGCTCGAGGCCACCTATCTTGCCCTGACCGCGAACGTCGTCGCCGCGGCGATCGCGGAAGCCTCGCTGCGCGGCCAGATTGCGGCGAGCGAGGACGTCGTCCGCATCGCGGCCGAGCAGCTTGCGATCCTGAAGCGGCAATATGCGCTCGGCCAGATCGCCGGCGCCGATGTCGCGGCACAGGAGGCGGCGCTCGCGCAGGCGCAGACGCGCCTGCCGCCGCTGCGCAAGGAGCTGGCGCAGCAGCGCGACCGGCTGGCGGCGCTGATCGGCCGCTACCCGAGTGAGCGGCCGCGCCAAACCTTCGCGCTCTCCTCGCTGACCCTGCCGACAGAGCTGCCGGTCAGCCTGCCGGCGCGACTGATTGCGCAGCGCCCGGACGTGCGCGCGGCTGCAGCCCGCCTGCATGCCGCGAGCGCGCAGATCGGCGTCGCCGTCGCCGCGCTGCTGCCGCAATTCTCGCTGACCGGCAACGCCGGCAGCAGCGCACTGACTTTGGCCGGTCTCGCCGTGCCCGGCAACGTGTTTTGGACCGTTGCCGGCGATGTCGCGCAGCCCATCTTCAGGGGCTTTGCGTTGCGGCACAGAAAACGCGCCGCCGAAGCCGCCTTCGCGGAGGCGGGGGCGCGCTATAAAAGCACCGTCATCGCCGCCTTCCGCGACGTCGCCGACACATTGCATGCGCTGCAATCCGACGCCGAAGCGTTGCGGGCGGCGGTGGCCTCCGAAAGGGCCGCCAGGACGAGCCTCGATATTGCCCGCCGGCAATTGCAGCTCGGCCAGATCAACTATCTCGGGCTGTTGACCGCCGAACGGGCCTATGCCCGCGCCCGGCTGACGCTGGTTCGGGCCAGGGCCGCCCGCTTTGCCGATACCGCCGCGCTGTTCGAGGCGTTGGGCGGCGGCTGGTGGCACCGTAACGATCTCGCGCCGCAGACAGCCGCCGCGGTTGCATCGCCCAGCCGAGGCGGCTCGCCGGCGGCGCGGGGGCTTATCGCGCGGCCCCGGACTGCCCAGATGTGGACGACAAGCCCTTGGCGCCAGTGAAACTGACCCGAAATGTCCTCCTTCTTTTCCCCCCATCGCCACGACTTCGTGCGCCTTGCCGCCGGCGTGCCGCATATCGCGGTCGGCGATCCGCGCCGCAACGCCGATCATGTCCTTGCTCTGCTTGCAAGCGCCGACCAAGCGCGGATCGCGCTGATCGTGCTGCCCGAGCTATGCCTGTCGGCCTATGCGATCGAGGATCTGTTGTTTCAGGACGCGCTTTTGGACGAGGTCGAGCGGCAGATCGAGCGGCTCTTGGAGGCAAGCCGCGATCTCCATCCGGTCATTGCCGTCGGCGCGCCGCTGCGCCGCGAGGGGCGCCTTTATAATTGCGGCGTCGTCCTTTACCGCGGCCGCCTCCTGGGTGTCGTGCCGAAGCTCTATCTGCCCAATTATCGGGAATTCTACGAACGGCGACATTTCACCTCGGGCGAGGCGGCCGTCGGCCGATCGATCGCGATTTCGGGCCGCGAGGCGCCGTTCGGCATCGACCTGCTGTTTGCCGCCAGGGGCGAGATGCCGTTTACGTTCCATGTCGAAATCTGCGAGGATCTATGGGTTCCGCAGCCGCCCAGCACGGCGGCGGCGCTCGCCGGCGCCGAGATCCTGCTCAACCTGTCGGCCAGCAACATCGTCATCGGCAAGGCGCAGATGCGCCGGCTGTTATGCGCCTCGCAATCGGCGCGCGCGCTTGCCGCCTATGTCTACTCCGCCGCCGGGCCCGGCGAATCGACGACCGATCTCGCCTGGGACGGCCAGGCCGGCATCTTCGAGATGGGGGAGGCGCTCGGCGAGACCGAGCGCTTTGCCGCCACGCCGCAGATGGTCTTCGCCGATGCCGATCTCGGCCGCCTGCGCCAGGAGCGGATGCGCGTCAACACGTTTGGCGATTGCGCGCGCCTTGTCGGCGGCACAACCCCGCCGTTCCGCACGATCGTTTTCGATTTCGCGCCGCCGCACGAACGCCTGGATCTGTGCCGCACGGTCGAGCGCTTCCCCTATGTGCCGGCCGATCCGGCGATGCTGCGCGACAATTGCTACGAGGCCTATAACATTCAAGTGCAGGGTCTCGCCCAACGGGTCCGCGCCGCCGGGGTCGAAAAGCTGGTCATCGGCGTGTCGGGCGGGCTTGATTCAACCCAGGCCTTGATCGTCGCGGCGCGCACGATGGACCGCTTGGGATTGCCGCGCCAAAACGTGCTCGCCTACACGCTGCCGGGTTTTGCGACCAGCGCGGCGACAAAGAGGAACGCTTGGCGGCTGATCAAGGCGCTCGGGGTGAGCGGCGGCGAGATCGACATCCGCCCGGCGGCCCGCCGCATGCTCGAGGATATCGGCCATGCCGCGGGCCGCGGCGAGCCGCTCTACGATGTCACCTACGAGAACGTGCAGGCGGGCCTGCGCACCGATTATCTGTTTCGCCTCGCCAATCACCACCGCGCCCTTGTCGTCGGCACCGGCGACCTGTCGGAACTGGGGCTGGGATGGTGCACCTACGGCGTCGGCGATCACATGTCCCACTACAATCCGAACGCCTCGGTCGCCAAGACGCTGATCCAGCATCTGATCCGTTTCGTCGCCGCCTCCGGCGACGTCAGCGAAGAGACGGCGCAGGTGCTGCGCGACATCCTGGCGACCGAGATCTCGCCCGAGCTGGTACCGCCCGCCGCCGACGGGGCGATGCAGTCGACCGAGAGCGCGATTGGCCCTTATGCCCTGCAGGATTTCAACCTTTACTATACGACGCGCTACGGCTTCCGACCGTCGAAAATCGCCTATCTTGCCTGGAATGCCTGGCACGATGCCGAGCGCGGCCGCTGGCCTGCCAATATCCCGCAGGCGGCGCGGTGCGCCTATTCGCTTGCCGAAATCAAGACCTGGCTGCGCGTCTTCCTGATCCGCTTTTTCCAGTTGAGCCAGTTCAAGCGCTCGGCCCTGCCGAACGGTCCGAAGATCTCGTCGGGCGGCTCACTGTCGCCGCGCGGCGATTGGCGCGCCCCCTCCGACGGCAATGCCGCCGTCTGGCTCGATGAGCTGGAACGGCAAGTGCCGGACAGGGAATGAAAGCCCTTGCCGGTCTTGCGAAAGGCCCCCGGCCCGCCGGCGGGCGGTCTTGATGGCCGCGGCCCGGCCGCTGAACCGGCGTCAGTTCACCGGCGTCACCGGCATCGCCGCGAGGATGCCCTTGGTCACAAGAACGCTGAAATCGAGCATTCCAAGGCCGATCGCGATCGCCACAAGCCAAACATTGATCTTACGGGCGACCTGATCCAGGCGGGCAAACTGCTGTTTCATTGGACGGATTCCTGAAACGCGTCGTCGCCTCAGAGATAGACCGCCTTTGCTGCGTTGCAATATCTGAAGGCATGAGGAAGCGGAATAGGCTGCAGGATAAAATGACGCAGAGCGGGAAATTGTTCCTTAACCAACGCCGCCCCGGCGGCGGTCGGGTGCCGACCGCGCCGGAATCCTGTCCGCCGCGCCGATGCCGGGCTCAAGCCCGGCCGTAGACCGGGAGGACGGCGCCGCGCGTTGCGCGATTGTCCGGGGAAGCGAGAAACGCGATGATTTCGGCGAGATCGGCGGGGGCGACCCAGCGGGAAGGATCGGCCTGCGGCATCGCCTGTCGATTGGCCGGGGTGTCGATGACCGAAGGGGCGACCGCATTGACCCAGATTTCCTCTTCGGCGAGCTCCTGCGCCAGCGCCTGAGTGAGCGCCGCCACCGCCGCTTTCGAGGCGGTATAGGCGACCATCTGGGCGCCCAGTCGCGGCTCGAGGGCCGGGCGCGCCGCGACATTGACGATGCGCCCGCCCTTGGCGCCGCCCGGGCCGGGCTGGCGGCGCGCGCGGATCGCGGCGACGGCGGCCGCCGAGCACAGAAAGCACGACAGCGCATTGAGGCGGAATTGCGCGATAAAATCGGCCGCCGAGATCTCGCCCACCGGCGCCATCGCAAAACCTCCGGCAAGGTGGATCGAAGCCCATAGCGGCGGCAGGGTCCCGTAAAAGCGGGTCACCGCCGCCTCGTCGGCGAGATCGACATCGCGCACGATGTGCACGCCGCTGTCGCTTTTGTAGGGAAACGCGTCGAGCTCGGCGGCGACCAGGTTCGGGACGTGACAGATCGCACCGGCGGCGCGCAATCGGCCGATGACGGCGCGGCCGAGAGCTCCCGTGCCGCCGGTCACGACGACATGGCTGCCGGCGAAGTCAATCATCTGACCCCCTCTTCTGCGGTGTGACCCGGAAGTTTGTGATAGCACGCCCGCGGCGATGGCTCCATACCGCGCCGCGGCGCGAATCAGCGGGGCGCTCCGGCGGCGGCGTGCAGCACGGCGGCAATGCCGTAGACAATATCGGCGAGCGCCATGGCCGGCGCCCCGGCATGATGCATGCCCCGGACGGGCGAGCCGGGGACATGCACAAAACCGCAGCGCAGCGGCATGGAGCGCCGCGCGACGAAATGGAGAAGCCTGTAGAAAACCTGGTTGCACACAAAGGTGCCGGCATTCTCCGACACCGCGGCGGGCAGCCCGGCGGCACGCAGCGCCGCCGCCGCGGGGCCGATCGGCAGGGTCGCCAAATAGGCGGCGGGGCCCTCCGCGACCACCGGTCGGCCGGCCGGTTGCTGCCCGTCATTATCGGGAATGCGCGCATCGGCGATGTTGATCGCGACCCGTTCGAGCGACAGCCCGGCGCGGCCGCCGGCCATACCGACGCAAAGAACGATGTCGGGCATCGTCTCGACGATCGCCGCTTCGAGCAACAGCGGCGCGCGAGCAAAGGCGACCGGCAGGATGCGGGTGGTGATCTCGACATTGCCGAGCCTGGGCGCCAGCCGCTCAACCGCTTGTTGCGCCGGGTTGACCGTCTCGCCGCCAAACGGCTCGAAACCGGTGACAAGAGCCCTCATCGATACCCCGCCTTGGCCACGGCGGCGGCCGTATTGTAGCCGACGCCGGCATGCCGGTCCGCAGGCATGTCCCAGTCCTCGCACGGCCGCCCGGGGCGAGTCGAGCGCAATGGACGCACGGCTGCCGAAAAGAGGTGCAACCATTCGTGCGAACGAGCGTTGTGCTGGCGGGTTCAGAGAAGTGAGGGCGGGGACGGTGACAGCCGGAGGCGTTTGACGATGATCACCGCAGCGCAATGCCGTTCCGCCCGCACTCTGCGCAACTGGTCGCTCGCCAAGCTTGCCGCCGCCTCCGGCGTCAGCGAAGCCGTCATCAACGACTTCGAACTCGAGCGCCGGCGGCTCGATGCCGCCTCCCTGGAGGCCCTGCGGCGGGCTCTGGAAAAAGCCGGCATCGCCTTCCTTCCGCAGGACGATGTCCGGCTTTTTGCCGAGACTTCCGGGCGCCGCTGAGGCGGGGTCAGCCGCCGCTGCTGCCGGCCATCCCGTTGTGGACCGACAGCCCGACAAACTCGTTGGTGCCGTGCCGGTTCAGCAGCAACAGCACATTGCCGCGCTTGGCCGCCTGCCGCAGTTGGGCGGCCGCCTGTTGCGGCGAGGTCGCCGGTTTCTGGTCGATCGAGACGATCACGTCGCCCGGCTGGACGCCCAAGGTCATGGCGGGGCTGTCGCTGGCGACGTGGGTGACGACGACGCCGGTGACATCCTTCGGCACCTGCAATTCGCTGCGCAATTTTTTGGTCAAAGGCGCGAGCTGGAGGCCGAGGGCGCTGGCGGGGGCGCCCGGAGCGGTTTCCGCCGAGGCTTCGAGGTTGCTCGGCATCGCTCCGACCGTCGCGGTCAGCGTCCTCTTCTTGCCGTTGCGGATGATTTCGAGCGGCAACTGGCTGCCGACCCGCGATTTCGCGACGATCGGCGGCAGATCCTGGACGTTCCTGATGTCGTGCCCGTTGGCCTTGACGATGACGTCCCCGGGCTTGAGCCCGGCCTTGGCGGCGGGGCTGTCCGCGGTGACCGAGGCGATCAGCGCCCCTTCCGGACGGCTAAGCCCGAGGCTCTTGGCGATCGTCGGGGTCACGTTCTGAACCGCAACACCCAGCCAGCCCCAGGTGATATGGCCGTGCGCCTTGAGCTGGTCGATCACGTACCGAGCGGTGTTCGAGGGGATCGCGAAGCCGATGCCGACCGACCCGCCCGAAGGCGAATAGATCGCGGTATTGATGCCGATCACCTGGCCCTTGAGGTTGAAGCTCGGGCCGCCGGAATTGCCGCGATTGATCGGGGCATCAATCTGGATGAAGCGGTCGTACGGAGCCTCGCCGATGTTGCGGCCAAGGGCCGAGACGATCCCGGCGGTCACGGTGCCGCCGAGCCCGAACGGATTGCCGATCGCGACGACCCAATCGCCGACATGGATGTCGTCGCTGTTGCCCCAGGTGACATAGGGGAGCGGTTTTCCGGTATGGACCTTGAGCAGGGCGAGATCGGTCCGCGGGTCGCGGCCGATGACCCGGGCCCTGCGCCGGCTGCCGTCCTGAAAGATCACCGTGACCCTTTCGGCGTTAGCGACGACATGGTTGTTGGTCACGATGTAGCCGCTTGGATCGATGACAAAGCCGGAGCCGAGGGCCATGATTTTCTCGCCGGGCAGGGTCGTCGGCGGCAGCCCCTGGAAAAACTTGCGCAGGAATTGATCGAACGGGGTCCCGCCAGGCCCGAAAGGCAGCGAACTGCCGATCCCGCCCGGCAGGGAAGCCTGCTCGTTCAACTCGACGGAAATATTGACCACCGCCGGCAGAACGGCGCGAGCGAGCGGCGCCAGGCTCGGCAGCGGAATCGGCGCCGCCGCCTCGACCTTGCGGGTCAGGTTGAGATCCGCGGCGGCGTTCGGACTCGCCGTCGGCGGGGCGGCGAGCACCGGAGCGAGAGAGAGCGCAAGGACGCAGACGGCGCCGGTCAGAGCCGATCGCATACGCCCGGTAGACATGCCAGCTCCTCTGAATGGGTTGACTAGACCGGCCCTTTTACGGAACCGGCTTTTCGTCGCCAATAAACGCGATGCGAACGCAAAAGGTTCGGCAGCGCTCCGCGCGCTCGCGATCCGGACCCGTTCCGCGCTCGATGAAGGCGGGCGGTCCAGCCTTTCCGATCAATCGCCGGCCGCTTCATGCCGCCCGTGCTGGCGCCGTGCCCGCACCCGCGCTGGCGGCGGGATAGGCCCGCCCCGGGGCGGCCTCTCGGCGATCTTTGCCGCGATGATTCGATCCCGCCCGCGCCGCCGCACGAGAAGCGCGAGCCTGCTGCCGATAGAAGCCTGTTCGATGAGCCGCGGCAGATCGAAGCTGTCGGCAATCGGCCGCCCGCCCGCCGCGATGATCACATCGCCGGGTTTAAGACCCGCCCTGGCGGCGGGACCGTTCGGGACTACGGAAGCGACGAGCGCCCCCTGCGGCCGCTCCGGATCGAGCCCAAGACGGCGAGCCAGCGACGGCGTCATGCCTTTGAGCGAAATCCCAAGCCAACCCCAGCTCGCATATCCCCGCGTCCTGAGCTGTGCTATAACCTTTTTGGCAATATTGGCGGGGACCGCAAAGCCGATGCCGGCCGATCCGCCGGAGGGCGAATAGAGCGCCGTGTTGACCCCGATCACGCGGCCGCTCAAGTCGAAAGTCGGGCCGCCCGAATCGCCGCGGTTGATCGGCGCGTCGATCTGCATCAGATCATCGTAGCTGCCATCGCCGAGGCGGCGCCCGAGCGCGGAAATGATCCCGGCGGTCACGGTGCCGCCAAGCCCGAACGAATTGCCGATGGCGATCACCCAGTCGCCGACCGCGGCGGCATCGCTGTTGCCCCAAGTCAGAGAGGGAAGCTTGCGGTGGGTTTCGATCTTGATCAGCGCCAGATCGGTCGTGTCGTCCCGGCCGATAACGCGGGCTGGGTGCGAGGTATTGTCCGCGAGCGTGACGTTGAGCTTGTCTCCGCGCGTGGCCAGTTCGTTGCTGGTGACGATATAGCCCTGCGGATCGATGATAAAACCGGAACCCAGGGCTACAACATGTTCGCCACCGACGCCGTTGTCAAAAAAATGCCGCACCAGCTCTTCGACCGAGCGCGGCGAGGACGAGCCCGCAGACTCTTCGCCGCCGCTTGCCAGTTTCGCGCTCTCTACCGCCGCGACCGCGACAACCGCCGGTGCGACCCGCGCGACCAGCGGGGCCAGGCTCGGCAATTGGATCGATACGGCAGAACCGCCCGGTTCGGCGGCAAGTCCCGGCGGCGACCAGAGCGGCGAGGCGAGCCCGGCGCCTATAACGAGCGCCAACAGCAATGAACGCTTGCCGCGAGATCTGCCTCGCATGGTTTCCATCCCGATGATCCGCTGCGACCGCAAGGTAAACGTCGGACCACCGTCCAGCGCTCCCAAGAACTTCGCAAGTGAGGCAATTATCGAGCTTTTTCTTGATCCGCATCGACAGCCGGCGCGCTTACTTCGCAAGAGTTGCATCGTAGCCGGGGCGGCGATAGCTCCGGCCGAATGAGGTCAGCATGAAAGTCTCGTTCGATCGTATTGTCACGGCGCCCGCCTTGTCCCGCCTTCGTCATCTGGTGTCGCGGGCCGACAGCGATGCGCTCGAACCCGACATCTATCGTTTCATATTGCGATATAATCTGCGCGAGCAAATCTATCTTGTCGTCGTCACATTGATATCTTTACCATTTTTCTATTATTCTCTTGATCTTCCGAAACTGATCATAAACCAAGCGATCGGAGGCAAGCATTTCCCGCACAAATTCTTCGGGATTGAGTTTGCGCAGATCCCTTTTCTGCTGTTGCTTTGCAGCATCTTTCTGGCGCTTGTACTGATCAGCGGCTGGTTCAAATGGCATCTCAACGTGCGGCGCGGGCAGGCCGGCGAGCGCATGCTGCGGCGCCTGCGCTACCAGCTGTTCGAGCGGGTGTTGCGCTATCCGATGCGCCAGTTCGACCGCACCGCGACCGGCGAAATCGTCGCCATGATAACCGCCGAATTGGAACCGATCGGCGGTTTTATCGGCGAGGCCTTCGCGCTGCCGATCGCCCAGGGCGGCACTCTGTTGACGATCCTCGTCTTCATGTTTGTGCAGGATCCGATCCTCGGCGCCGCCGCCGTGGCGCTCTACCCGCTGCAAGGCTATGTGATCCCCAAATTGCAGCGCCGCATTCGCGCGCTCGGGCGCCAGCGGGTGCGCATGGTCCGCCAGCTCGCCGACCGCATCGGCGAGGCCATCGCCGGCCGCGTCGAAATCCGCACCAATGACGGCGCCGCCTACCAGTTGGCCGGGTTCGCCGCCCATCTCGGCGAGATATACAATATTCGGCTCGATATCTATAACCGAAAATATTTTGTGAAATTTTTAAACAATTTGATGAATCAACTGACGCCGTTCTTCTTTTATTTCATCGGCGGTTATCTCGTCATCAGGCACCGGCTTTCGCTCGGCGCGCTCGTCGCCGTGCTCGCCGCTTACAAGGATTTGGCGGCGCCATGGAAGGAGCTGCTCGACTATTATCAGAACCAGCAGGACGTCGCGATCAAATACCAGCAGGTGATCGAGCAGTTCCAAGTCCGCGATCTTGTCGATCGAAAACTGCTGCTCGAGCGGCCGGAAACGGTCGAGGCGCTGGGTGGCGACGTCACCGCCGCCAATGTCGAGGTGGTCGACAGCGATGGTTTTCCTGAGCTGGAGGCGATCAATTTTGCTTTTCCGCTCGGGACCCATGTCGCCGTGGTCGGCCACCTCAATAGCGGCAGGAGCCTGCTGCCGCAGCTCCTCGCCCGGTTGGTGACGCCGACCAGCGGCCGCCTCAGTGTCGGCGGCAGGGATTTGAACAGCCTGCCCTTTGCGGTCTCCGGCCGACATATCGCCTATGTCGGCCCGACGACCTATTTGTTCTCGACCAGCGTGCGCGACAACCTGCTTTTGGGGCTGCGCCATCGCCCCCTGCGGCCCGCCGACTACGACGCCGACGAAGCGGCCCGCCGGATGCGCGCCGCCGCGGAGGCGCGGCGCGCGGGGAACCTCGATTGGGATCCCGCCGCCGATTGGATCGACTATCGGCAGGCGGGGGTGGCCGATGCGGCGCAGCTCGAAGAGCGGATGATCGCGGTGTTGCGGCTCGCCGATCTCGACAAGGACGTCTATCTGTTCGGGTTGCGCGGCCGGCTCGACCCGCAGCGCGATCCGCAGGCGACGGCCAGCGTCGTCGCGGCGCGGCATCGTCTGCGCGAGCGGCTCGCGGCGCTCGGGCTCGAAAGGCTTGTCGAGCGCTTCGATCCCGAGCGCTACCACGCCAATCTGTCGATCGCCCAGAACCTGCTGTTCGGCACTCCCATCGGGCCGGTGTTCGAGGGCGAGGCGCTGGCCGGCAATGCCTATGTCCAGAGCGTCCTCGATCGGGAGGGATTGACGCCGCGCCTGCTTGAGGCCGGCGCGCGGGTGGCGCGTACAATGGTCGAGCTGTTCGCGCAATTCCGGCCCGAACATGAATTCTTCGAGGAGCTCAGCTTTATCAGGGCCGAGGATCTGCCGGTTTTCGAGCGCATCCTGGGCCGGATCGAGACCGCCGGCATGGCGGCCCTGTCGCCGCGCGAGCGCGAGCGGCTGTTGGCGGTCGCGATGAGGCTAGTGGCGACGCGCAACCGCCTCGGCCTCATCGACGAGGATATGCAGCGGCAGATCCTGCGGGCGCGTCGCGCCTTCGCCGCGGGATTGCCGGAATCTCTCAGGGATTCGGTCGAATTCTTCCACCCCGATCGCTACAACCGCGCCGCGCCGCTGCAGGAGAATGTGCTATTCGGCACGATCGCGCCGGGCGAGGCGGGCGGGCGCGAACAGGTGCAGGCGGTGATCGCCGAGGTCCTCGACGAGGTTGGATTGCGGCGCACGGTGATGGCGCTTGGGCTCGATTATCCGGTCGGCACCGGTGGATCGCGGCTCTCTCCGGCCCAGCGCCAGAAGCTGGCGATCGCGCGCGCGCTGTTGAAGCGTCCGGATCTGATCGCCTTCAACGAAGCCACCGCCGTGCTCGACAGCGCCACCGAGGCGGCCATTCTCGATCGCATCAGGGCGGAATTTGCCGGCGCCAGCCTGTTCTGCAGCCTGCCGCGCCCCCGCCTGGCGGCTGCGTTCGACCGGGTTCTGGTCATGGAGCAGGGGCGAATCGTCGAAGAGGGGACCTATCGCGAGCTGCAGCAGCCGGACGGCCCGCTGGCGCCGCTGCTGGCGGCCGAGTAGCGGCGGCGGTATGGCTGCCGGGTTTTGGCTTATGCTAAGCCTATGCATGGGTTGGCCCCCAAGGCCTCGGCTTTTGCATTCTCGCCCTGTTCCCGCCGGAAGGGAGCGGGGCGGGAGAGCGGCGAGCGCAGTGCGGATAAGCCATGAGATCTTTGTCTGGGATACGCTTTCCTGAGGAGGCAGCAAACCGATGAGGCCCGAACAGCACATCCGCGACCGCAAGGCCCGCCCGTTCACCGGAGCCGAGTATCTCGAAAGCCTCAAGGACGGCCGCGAGGTCTATATCGACGGCGAGCGCGTCAAGGACGTTACCGTCCATCCCGCCTTCCGCAATGCGGCGCGCTCGCTGGCGCGGCTTTACGACGCCCTGCACGATCCCGAAACGAAAGAGGTTTTGACCTGCCCAACCGACACCGGGTCGGGCGGCTATACCCATAAGTATTTCCGGGTCGCGCGCTCGCCGGAGGAATTGAAGGCCCAGCAGCGGGCGATCGCCGCCTGGGCGCGGCTGACCTACGGCTGGATGGGGCGTACGCCGGACTACAAGGCCTCGTTGATGAATACGCTCGGCGCCAATGCCGAGTACTACGGCAAATTCGCCGATAATGCCCGCGCCTGGTACCGGCGCGCCCAGGATGCCGTGTTGTTCATGAACCATGCGATTGTCAACCCACCGGTCGATCGCGGCCGCCCGACCAGCGAGGTCAAGGACGTCTATGTCACGATTCAGCGCGAGACCGACGCCGGCGTCATCGTTTCCGGCGCCAAGGTGGTGGCGACCTCGGCGGCGCTGACCCACTACAATTTTCTCGGCCAAAACGCCGCCACCGCGACGGGCGATCCTGATCTCGCGATCATGTTCATCCTGCCGATGGAAGCGCCCGGAGTAAAGCTAATCTGCCGCAACTCCTACGAGCAGATCGCACAAAAGTTGGGCTCTCCCTACGACTATCCGCTGTCGTCGCGCTTCGATGAAAACGATGCGATCTTTGTTCTCGACAATGTGCTGATCCCTTGGGAGAATATTCTTGTTCATCGCGATCCGGAAAAGATCTTGAGTTTTTATCCGCGCTCCGGCTTCCTGAACGGATTTTGTTTTCAGGGATGTACGCGCTTCGCGGTCAAGCTCGATTTTCTTGCCGGGCTGGTGGCGAAGGCGCTCAGGGCGACCGGCGGCGATGAATTTCGCGGCAATCAGGCGCTGCTTGGCGAGATCCTCGCTTGGCGCAACCTGTTCTGGTCGCTGTCCGACTGCATGGCGACAAACCCGCAACCCTGGGTCGGCGATGCGCTGCTGCCGAATTTGCAGGCGGCGATGGCCTATCGCGTCTTCGCCCCGGAAGCTTATGCGAAAATCAAGGAGATCATCGACAAGATCGTCGCCTCGGCCCTGATCTACCTGCCCTCCTCGGTCCGCGATTTCGCCAATCCGGCGATCGATCCCTATCTCGAGCGCTATGTCCGCGGCTCCCACGGCATCGGCTACAAGGAGCGCATCAAGATCATGAAGCTGCTGTGGGACGCGATCGGCACCGAATTCGGCGGCCGGCATGCGCTCTATGAACGCAACTATGCCGGCAATCACGAAGACATTCGCATCCAGGTGCTGACCGGCGCCCACCGCGACGGTACGATGGCAGCGCTGACGGCGCTCGTCGAGCGCTGCCTGTCCGAATACGACGAGACGGGATGGACCGGCGGTACCTGGATCAATCCGGGCGCTTGAACGCGCGCGCGACGACCCGTCCGGGGAGGGGCCGCGTCTCCGGCATCATGACCCAGACGAGCGCGGTGGCTGCCGCCCCGATGCCGGCAAGCGTCAGGAAAGCGGCCGCGCCGCCAAGCCGGTCGGCGATAAAGCCGGCGACGGCGGTGCTCAGGGTGGCGCCGAGACCGACGAAAAGCCCGGCAACGCCGAGGCTTAGCGTGTAATGGCCGGATTCGCGGGTGATGTCGGCGACAATGAGCGGCAGCAGTACGCCGAAGGCGGCGGCGTCGATGCCGTCGAGCAATTGAAACACCATCACCAGATAAGGGTTGGCGAAACCGGCAAGTAGCAGGGCGCGCAACGGCAGCGCGCCGAAGCCGAGGATCAGGATCGGCCGCCGCCCCCAGCGCTCGGCCGCCCATCCGGCGCGCGGCGCCAAAAGGGCGGTGACGAGCTGCGGCCCGATGATGCCGGCGGCGATCAACAGCGGCGCCTCGCCGCCGGCGCGCTTGGTTACAAATCCGGCGGCGAGCGGCAGTATCGCCGCGTTGGCGAGCTGGAACAATGCCGCGCAGGCGCACAGGATGAATAGCCGCGGATCCCGCAACGCCCGCCATGGCGGCGGCCGGCATTGGCGGCGGTCGGGCCGGCGCGCCGCCGGCCCGAGCTCCTCGTGGCGGATCGCTGCGAGCGCGGCGAGCGCCGCCGCCCCCAGCAATGCGGTCAGTATGAAAACCGCCCGGCCGGACAGGTAATAGCCGCACGCGCCCATCAGCCCGGCGCCGATCGCATTGCCGATCGCGGCATAGCGGGCGTTGCGGCCGAGCCTTTCGCCGAACCGGCTGTGTTCGACGAGCAGCAGGCTGATCGCCGCCACGGCGGGGTTCAGAACCCCGCTCGCGAAAGCGTGCAGCGCCTCGGCGACAAAGATCGGCAACAGGATCGGCCAGGCCGCAACGAGCAGCGCGCTGGCGATGATCGCGACCAGGGCCGCGGCGGCGGCGCGCCGCTTGCGGCGCACCGCGTCGACGAGCGCCCCGGCCGGCAACTGCCCGATAACCGCCGTCAACGTGCCGACGCTCAGGGCCAGACCGATCTCGCCCTGGGTCCAGCCGACGCTGGTCAGATAGACCGAAACGAACGGCCCGAACCCGGTTTGAAAATTGGCGATGAAGAAATTGAGCCAGTCGAGCGCATGCAACGCCCGCACTGTGACCGCCGCCGGCAGCGCTGCCGCCGTTTCCGGGCGCGGCTTTGCGGCAAGGGTTACGGGCCGGGGCAGGGGTCGGACCCGCTCTCGATCAGGGGTGAGGGGGTGATCACCGCAACGGGCTTGCCCGAGGCTTCGTATTCGGGCGCCGATTTGAGCTGGTCGGGGGTCAGATCGGGCAGCACGATCCCGTGTTTTTGCGTCCCGCCAAAGCACAAGGCGCGCCATGCGACGGCGATCTTGCGCGTACCGACACCGAGAAAGCCGCCGAAATCGATGACCGCGGCGCGCGGGCGGCCGGTCTCATCGGCCAGCACGTCGACGATGCGCCCCATATCGGCGCCGGCGGCGCTCCGGACCTCTTCGCCGAGCACCGAAAACAGATCCTGTGCCGGAAATCGCCGCACCAGCACCCCGCGCTGTTCCGCCGCCGCGCCGTCGGGGGCGGGGATCGGGGCGGCGCCCGCCGCCATCAGCGCCGCCCCGACAAGGGCGGCGAGCGCAACCGGCCGATGGCGGTGGGCGCGGCGGCGCGGATCATGCGGCGACAGGCCGAGTGCGGGTAGCGCGAACACTCCCTCGTCCAAACCTGCCCGGCGATCGCCGGGGCTGACGGCGGCGCGGCCGGACCGCGCGGTTCGGCCGCCTGGCAGCCGCAGGCTGGGTATGCGTCTGCGCGCTTATACTGTCGCGGCGCGGCCGGGACAACCGCCTTGCCGGCGCGCTCAACCGGTCGCGCCATCCTTGCGCCGCGCCGTCAATTGCCGGTAGACCCGGACATAATCCTGCGCCATCCGGCGGGCCGTGAAGCGGCTCTCGAACACGCGCCGAATTCGCGCGCGATCGAGCAGAGGGGCGCGCCGCACCGCCGCCGCCGCGGCGGCCTCGTCCGCGACGATAAAGCCGGTGACGCCTTCCGTGACGATCTCGGGCACCGAGCCGTTGCCCATCGCGATGACCGGGGTCCCGCAGGCCATCGCCTCGATCATCGCCAAACCGAACGGCTCGCGCCAAGCGATCGGGAACAACAGGGCGAGGGCGTTGCCGAGAAACTCCGATTTCTGATGCTCGGCGATCTCGCCGATATATTCGACATACGGCTGCGCCAGCATCGGCGCGATTTGGCAGGCGAAATACTCGCGGTCGGCCGGGTCCACCTTGGCTGCGATCCTGAGGGGCAAACCGGCGGCGGCGGCGATGCGGATCGCCCGCTCGGGCCCCTTCTCCGGCGAGATGCGCCCTAAAAAAGCAAGATAGCCGCCCCTCCCCGGGCCGGGGCGCAGCAGCCCTTCGGGCAGGCCGTGATGGATCGTGGCGACATACCGCGCCTCCGGCAATGGCTGCCGCTGCGCGTCGGAGATCGATACCACCGGCACGTCGGGGAAGGCGCGATAGAGCAGCCTTAGTTCCGGCAGGTCGAGACGGCCGTGCAGGGTCGCCAGAAACGGCGTCCTCGTCCGCCGCAACACGGCAAAGCCGAGATAATCGCAATGGAGATGAATGATGTCGAATTCGGCGGCGCGCCGGGCCACATCCTCGAGCATCGCGAGCAGCGGGGCGACGTGATCGCGCACGGCGGGATCAAGGCGCAGCGCGCGCGGAAATCCCGGCACGAGCCGGGCCGTCGTGGTGCTATCGCCGCTGGCAAACAGCGTCACCTCGTGCCCCATCGCGACCAGCTCGTCGGTCAGATAGGCGACGATCCGCTCGGTGCCGCCATAGAGCTTGGGAGGAACCGCTTCCATCAGCGGCGATACCTGCGCAATCCGCATGAGCGACCGTCGCCCCCTCAAATATCCGGTAAGCCGATTGCTAAACGCAAAAGAAGAGCAAGCGTTGCATACAAGAATACCGACGCGACAAAAAGACCGGGCGTTTGCCATCGGCCGGCCCTGCAAAATTCGCAGAACAGTCGCGGAATAACCCTTCCCCCGGCATCGTTGCCAGGACAACGGAAGGCGCCTCCCGGCGGCGCTGCATGGCCGGCCGTCGGCAATCTCGCAGGGTGTGCTGTCCGGCTCTTTACACTGTTGTCGGCGTTGGGGGACCTCGGATGCTGCTGCGGAAAGCGAGGGGCGCGGGGCATGTTGACTGGTCTGTGACGGGCCGTTCCGGCAGCGGGCGCAGGATCGCGCGGACGCGGCCGGGGCACGGCGGCGCCGAACCGCGCCAGCCGGGCGCCGCCGGCTTTCCGCTGCAGCCGCTGCGATTTCTCTGGCATTACGTGCGCCGGCGGCGCCTGCTTCATTTCGCCGCGCTCGCCGCGGTCATGGGGGCGGCGGCCTCGGCCTCCTTCGCCCAGTACGGCCTCAAGATGATCGTCGACGCGATGACGCAGGGCCCGGTGCAATCAGGCCGCCTGTGGTGGGCAGTCGGCGTGTTCGCCGCCCTGCTCGCCGGCGAGAGCGTGCAGTGGCGGATCGGCGGCTTTCTCGGATATCGCGCGATCACCATCGACAAGGCGGAAGCCAGGCTCGAACTGTTCAACCATTTGAGCGGGCATTCGAGCCGCTATTTTGCGGAGCGCATGGGCGGGGCGCTGGCGGGCCGCATCTCCGCCACCGGGGAGGCGTTGCAGCAGGTGTTTCAGAGCGTACTGTTCAACATTGCCCCGGTCTGCGCCGATTTTTGCGCGGCTCTGCTGATGCTGGAAGCGGTGGGGTGGCAATTCGCCGCCGCGATCTGCTTGTTCGTCCTGCTCGCGGTCGGCGCGCTCGCCTGGTGCAGCCATCGCGGCGCGCCGCGGCATCGCAGCTATGCCGACCGCGCCGCCGAGGTCGGCGGCGAGCTCGTCGATGTGCTGTCCAACATCTGGGTGGTCAAGGCCTTTGCCGCGCACTCCCGCGAGCGCGGCCGCTTGGCGCGGCTGCTTGACGAGGAGGCGCGCGCGCAATGCGGCAGCCTCTTTTATATCGAGCGGCTGCGCGTGCTGCACGATTTCGCCCTATGGTTGATGGCCGGCTGCCTGCTCGTCTGGAGCATCCAGCTGTGGCGCCTCGGGCGTCTGAGCGCCGGCGATGTGATCCTGATCGTCTCGATCGCCTTCCGCATCCTGCACGGTTCGCGTGATCTTGCCTTCGCGCTCGTCAATACGGGCCAGTTTGTCGCCCGCATCGCCGATTCGCTGCAGGTCCTCGGCGAGGAGCACAAGGTGGTCGATCTGCCCGGGGCGCGCCCGCTGTTTCCGCGCGGCGGCAGCATCGCTTTCGTGAACGTCGACTTTTCCTATCCCGGCGGGCATCAGGTGTTCCGCGATTTCAACCTGAGTATCCGGCCGGGCGAACGCGTCGGCCTCGTCGGCCCGTCCGGGGCCGGCAAGTCGACGCTGATCGCCCTGGTGCAGCGCCTTGCCGATGTCGATGCCGGCCGCCTGCTGATCGACGGCGAGGATATCCGCGCGATGACCCAGGACAGCCTGCGCGCGGCGATCGCCGTGGTGCCGCAGGAGATCACGCTGTTTCACCGCTCGGTGTTGGAAAACATCCGCTACGCCAGACCCGAGGCCGATGAGGAGGCGGTCATCGCGGCGGCGCGCGCGGCGCGCTGCGACGAGTTCATCCGCGCCTTGCCGCAGGGTTATGCGACGCTCGTCGGCGAGCGCGGGAGCAAACTCTCGGGCGGTCAGCGCCAGCGCATCGGTATCGCCCGGGCATTGCTGAAGGACGCGCCGATCGTCATTTTTGACGAGGCGACCTCGGCTCTCGACAGCCAATCCGAGGCCGAGCTCCACCGCGCCCTCGAAGCCCTGATGCGGGGGCGCACGGTGCTCGCGATCGCCCATCGCATGGCGAGCGTGGCCGATTTCGATCGCATCATCGTCCTGCGCCAGGGACGCATCGTCGAGGACGGCACGCCTGCCGAGCTGCGCCGGCGCGGCGGCTTCTTCGCCGAGATGTGCCGGCTGCAGCAGGGGTGCGACATGCAGCTTGCCGGCTGAGAGCGGCCTATCGATCGGGATCGTAGTAATGCGTTTCGAGCAGCAGGCAGCCGCCGTTCGATCTGAACGGGCCGTGCACCGCCCCGGGCGGGCGGCAGGCATAGGTGCCGGCGGCGAAATTCTCGCCGCCGCGGCCCTCGGCGTCGCTGCCGACGGTTAGGTCGCCTGACAGCAAATAGACCTCCTCCCAGTAGTCGTGCACGAACGGCGCGGTTGTGAACGCGCCGGGCGCGAAGCGCAACAGCCGCGTGCGGCTGCCGGTGCGGCGTTCCTCGTCGAGCGCGCCGGCGAGGATCTTGTGCTCGATGCCGGGCGGATAGCCGGGCGGCGTGCTCCATCCCGAACTCATATCGACGCGGTGGAATTCGAGATGCGGCTTGTTGACGGGCATGACGGGTCCTCCCCCAACAGGTGCAGCCGTCAGATCGCGCGCATGCTACCGGATCGCGACGAAAGAGCGTAGGCTATTCCGGATTTGTCAGCGGAACAGCGAGGAACAGATGCGCGGGGTTGTGTTCACCGGCGAGCGCGGTCTCGAACTGATGGAGTTTCCCGATCCGACGCCCGGTCCCGGCGAGGTCGTCATCGCGATGAAGGCCTCGGGCATGTGCGGCAGCGATCTGCACCAGTATCGACGCCCGAAAAGCGGCGGCTCGAGCGGCGGCCTGCCGGTCAATCCCGACCCGGTCATCGCCGGGCACGAACCGTGCGGCGTCGTCGCCGCGATCGGTCCCGGCGTCGATCCGAAGCAGGCGCGGATCGGGCAGCGGGTCATGGTCCATCATTACAAGGGCTGCACCCAATGCAGCCACTGTCGCTCGGGCTGGTCGCAGCTATGTCAGGAGGAGCCGGTCGTCGTTTACGGCAACAACGCCCATGGCGGCCACGCCCCCTATCTGAAAGTGCCGGCCTTCACGCTGGTGCCGCTGCCCGACGAATTGTCCTTCACGGCAGGAGCGGCGATCTCGTGCGGCACCGGCACCGCCTATGGCGCGCTCAGGCGCCTCAACATCTCGGGCAGGGACACGATCGCGATCTTCGGGCAGGGGCCGGTCGGGCTGTCGGCGACCCAACTCGCCAGCGCGATGGGCGCGCGCGTCATCGCGCTCGATGTCAGTCCCGAACGCCTCGCCCGCGCCAAGGAGTTTGGCGCCTGGGAGATCGTCAACCCGCGCTCGAACGACCCGGTCGGCGCGATCCGCGACTTGACCCATGGCGGGGCCGATTGCACGCTCGACACCTCAAGCCAGCCCGAAGGCCGCATCGCCGCCGTGCGCAGCGCCAAGGTATGGGGAACCTGCTGCTTTGTCGGCGAGCGCAATCAGGTGACGATTGACGTCAGCCCGGACATGCTGAGAAAGCAGCTGACGATCATCGGCTCGTGGACCTTTTCGTGGCAGGGCCAGGCCGAATGCGCGCGCTTCATCGTCGAGCGCAACATCGATGTCGACCGCCTGTTCACGCATCACTGGAAGCTTGAACAGGCGGCCGAAGCCTATCGCCTGTTCGACACGCAAACGACCGGCAAGGGCGTCTTTTTGATGTGAAGCCGGGGAGGAAGAGATGGTCGCGACGACCCCGCATCTGCCGAACGCGGACAGGCTTGGGCCGCTGTCATCGCGCTATGTCGAGGTCGACAGCCTGCCGTGGAAGCCGACCCCCTGCCCGGGCATCGACATGAAGGTGCTGCTCGAAGACCCGGAGAGCGGCCTATTGACGGCGCTGTTCCGTTGGCAGCCGGGCAGCGAGCTGGCCTTGCACGAGCATGTCGAGATCGAGAAGAGCTTCGTGCTGGAAGGCAGCCTTGTCGACGAGGAGGGCGAGGTCACCGCCGGCAATTACGTCTGGCGCCCGAAGGGCAACCGCCATGTCGCGCGCGCGCCGCACGGCGCCCTGGTGCTGTCGATGTTTCTGAAGCCGAACATCTTTCTGTCCGGGCCGCAGGAAGGGCGGCAATTGCGATGAAGAGCAAGGTGTTCGCCAGTTTCGCCGAGGCGGTCAGCGACATCCCGGACGGCGCGACGATCGGCTTTGGCGGTTTTGCGGTCGTCGGCATGCCGGTCAATCTCTATGAGGCCCTGGCCAAACAGGGCGCGAGGAACCTCGTCTGCGTTTCCAACTCGACGCGCGGCGGCGCGACCCTGCCGGAGGGCGCGCCCGATATGGGCTGGCTCATCCGCAACGGCCAGGTGAAAAAGGTGATCTGCGCCTTTACCGCGCCGACGCGGGCCTCGCAGCGCCTTGTGTTCAGCGAATATTACGAAAAGGGGCTGATCGAGGCCGAGCTGGTGCCGCAGGGCACGCTGGCCGAGCGCCTGCGCGCCGCCGGCGCCGGCATCCCGGCTTTTTATACCCCGGCCGGGGTCGGAACCGAGCTCGCCGAAGGCCGCGAGACGCGCCTCTTCAACGGCCGCGAATACCTGCTGGAATACGCCCTGCCGCTCGACTATGCCTTTATCCGCGCCTATCAGGCCGATGCCTTCGGCAATCTGCGCTACCGCCGCTCGCAGCGCAATTTTAACCCGATCATGGCGATGGCGGCGCGGGTGACGATCGTCGAGGTCGAGCAGGAAATCCTGCCGATCGGCGCGATCGATCCCGACGATGTGCATACGCCGGGCGTCTTTGTCCACCGTCTCGTCAAAATCCCGCCGCCGCCCGCAGGCTGGTGGCCGCAGCGCCCGGCCGAGCTGAGTGCGGGGGGCGGACGATGAGCGAGCGCACAAAAGGGCTGACCCGCCAGCAGATGTGCGACCGGCTGGCGATGGAATTCGAAGATGGCTGGATCGTCAATCTCGGTATCGGCATCCCGACCCTGTGCTCGAATTTCGACTTCGGCGACAAGCTCGTCATCTTCCATTCCGAGAACGGGGTCATCGGTTATGGTCCGCTTGCCGCGCCGGGTCAGGAGGATCTGCACCTGGTCAATGCCGGCGGCCAGCATGTGACGCTGCGCCCCGAGGCGGCGATCGTCCATCACGCCGATTCGTTTGCGATGATCCGCGCCGGGCGCATCGATGTGACCGTTCTTGGCGCCTACGAGGTCGCCGAGAACGGCGATTTCGCCAATTGGAAGATGGCCGGGCAGAAGGGCGGCGGCATCGGCGGGGCGATGGATCTGGCGGCCTGCGCCAAGCATGTGTTTATCGCGATGGAGCATACCACGCGCGACGGCCGCCCGCGTCTGGTTGAGCGCTGCACGATCCCGGTGACGGCGCGGGGGGTCGTCGATCTTGTCGTCACCAATCTCGGGCTTTTCGCGATCGGCCGCGAAGGGCTGGTATTGCGGGAGATCGCGCCCGGCGTCACGGTGGATGAGATAGTGGCCGCCACCGCCTGCCGCCTGATCATCCCGGAGGCGGTGCCGCCGGTGCGGATGGCCGCCTATTCCGCCGCGCGCTAAGGCTCCGTGCCGGGCGGGAGAGGAAGAGGGCGGGTTTGACATTTGCACGGCACCGACTATAGTCGGCCTCCTTTCCGGGGGCGCGGCCGCCGTCTCCGGCCCGCCGGGACGGCGGGACATCAGCAGTTCAGAGCCGCATGAGCAGCAAGCGCCAGGAACCGAAATACAAGATCAACCGCCGTCTCGGGGTCAATTTGTGGGGGCGGCCGAAGAGCCCGATCAATCGTCGCGAATATGGCCCCGGACAGCATGGCCAACGGCGCAAGAAGCCGTCGGATTTCGGCGTCCAGTTGGCGGCCAAGCAGAAGCTTAAGGGCTATTACGCCAATATCGGCGAGCGCCAGTTCCGCCGCCTCTATCAGGAGGCGGCGCGCCGCCGCGGCGATACCGGCGACAATTTGATCGAGCTGTTGGAGCGCCGGCTCGACGCCGTCGTCTATCGCATGAAGCTCGCGCCGACGCCGTTCGCCGCCCGCCAGCTGGTCAATCACGGCCATGTGCTGGTCAATGGGCGGCGCGTCACGATCCCGTCCTATTCGGTCCGCGACGGCGATACGATCGAGCTCAAGGACAAGGCGAAGCAGATGGCGCTCGTGCTGGAGGCGGCGCAATCGGGCGAGCGCGACGTGCCGGACTACCTCGAAATCGATCATGACCGCATGCGCGGCCGCTTTATCCGCGCGCCAAAGCCGGGCGATGTCCCCTATCCGGTGACGATGGAGCCGAACCTCGTCGTCGAATTCTATTCGCGCTGAGCCCCGCCGCGAACCCGGCGCGACCCGCCGTCCGGAAGCCGCCTGCGCAGGCGGCTTTTTTCGTTGCGCGCCTCGTCGACATGGCAAGATAACGGGCGGCGGCGCGCCGCGACGGATGATGGCGATGTTGGCGCTTTATATAATCATCGTACTGTTGCTGATCCTGCTGAACGGGCTGTTTGCGATGGCCGAATTGGCGCTGGTCTCGGCGCGCAAGGCGCGCCTTGAGACGCTCGCTGCGGACGGCCACGCCGGAGCGCGGGCGGCGATCGAGCTGAAGGCGGACCCGTCGCGGCTGTTGTCGACCGTACAGATCGGGGTCACATTGATCGCCGTCCTCTCCGGCACTTTCGGTCAAGCCACGCTGGGCGATCGCCTGCAGCAAGCGCTCGCCGGCGCCTCCGGGCTGCTCGCCCGTTACGCCCATCCGATCAGCATGGCGCTCGTCGTGCTCGGGATCTCGTATTGTTCGCTGGTCCTGGGCGAGCTCGTTCCGAAACGGATCGCGCTGCTTCATCCCGAGCCGATCGCCGCGGCGCTCGCCCGCCTGATGCGGGTGCTGGCGCGGGCCGGCGCGCCGGTCGCATGGCTGCTTTCCGCCTCGAGCGATCTCGTCCTGCGCCTGCTGCCGGTGCGCACCGCGGGGCCGGCGCCGGTGACCGACGAAGAAATCGGCTATATGGTCCGCGAAGCCGCCGCGACCGGCCATATGAACCGGGCCGAGACGGCGATCGTCGAGATGGCGTTGCGGCTCGGCGATCGGCGGATCAGTGCGGTGATGACGCCGCGCACGCAGATCGAATGGCTCGATCTCGCCGATCCCGAGGAGGAGAACCGGCGCAAGATCCGGGACAGCACCCATTCGCGCTTTCCGGTCATGGAAGGCGGTTCACAGCACGTGATCGGCATCGTCCATGTCAAGGATCTGCTCGGCATGGTGCTCGACGGCCGCCCGATCGATCTGCGCGCGGCGACGCGGCCGCCGCTCTACCTGCCGAACACGGTCACATTGCTGCGCGCGCTCGAAGCGTTCAAGACCTCGGGCGAGCCGCTGGCGCTCGTCGTCGACGAATACGGCGATCTCGAAGGCCTCGTCGCCCTCAACGATATGCTGGAGGCGCTGGTCGGCGATATCGACGCCGACCGGCGGATTGTGCGGCGCGACGACGGCAGCTGGCTGATCGACGGCATGGTCGGGCTCGACGAATTGAAGCAGGTGCTCGGAACCTTCCGCCTGCCCGGGGAGGATCCGGGCTTTCATACGCTCGGCGGCTATCTGATGGCCCGGCTCAATCGCGTGCCGATGGAAGCCGATTGCATCATCGCCGGCTCCTACCGTTTCGAGATCGTCAAGATGGACGGCCGCCGCGTCGATCGGGTGCTGGTCACGCCGCTCAAGGGTCGGCGCGGGTAGGCCGCGGCCGGCTCAGGGTGCGACCGGGACGTTGTCGATCAGCCGCGTGCGGCCCAGATACGCCGCCGCGAACACCCGGGCCGGGGTATCGGCGGTGGAAGCGAGCGGGGCGAGGGTCTCGGCGTGGCGCACCTCGAGATATTCGACCGCGAAACCGGCGCGGGCAAGCACGGCGCTGCCGCGGGCGAGTTCGCGCGCCACTGCCTCGGGTTCGCGCGCAAGGGTGGCGGCGATCTGGTGCAATACCCGGGCCAGCATCGGAGCGATGCGCCGCTGCTGCGGCGACAGATAGGCGTTGCGCGAGGAGAGGGCGAGCCCGTCCGCCTCGCGCACGGTCGGCACCGCGGCGATGCGCACCGGAATGTCGAGGTCGCGGGCAAGCCGGCGGATGACCAGCAGTTGCTGGTAGTCCTTTTCGCCGAAATAGGCGACATCCGGCAATGACTGCAACAGCAGCTTGGTCACCACCGTCGCCACGCCGTCGAAATGACCCGGCCGATGCCGGCCGCACAACCCCTCGCTGAGCCCGCCGACGCTGACGGTGGTGGCAAATCCCGGCGGATACATTTCCGCAACCGCGGGCAGGAAGGCGAGATCGACGCCGGCGGTGCGCAGCAGCGCCAGATCCGCGGCTTCATTGCGCGGATAGGCGTCGAAATCTTCGCCCGGCCCGAATTGTCTGGGATTGACGAAAATCGAAGCGACGACGCGGTCGCATTCCCGCCGGGCGGCGGCGAGGAGCGCCAGATGACCGGCATGCAGCGCCCCCATCGTCGGTACCAGCCCGAGGGAACCGCCGCTGTTGCGCCAAGCCGCGAGACAGGACCTGAGATCGGCGATCGTACGTGCCAGCTCCAAACCGGCCTCTCCTCATCCTGCGGCGGCAACATAGCAAAAGCAAAAGCCGGCGTCTTGCCCGGGCATGGCCCGGGCGACACGGCCCTCTCCCGTGAACCCTCCCGGCGGCCGGGAGGGCCGCAGCGTCGGCTCGTGTCCTCCTCGCGAACCGGCAGCAGGACAGCGCTACGAGATCCCTCAGCGAACAGTATTGGTTCCAGGGCCGATTTCGCATGATTATTCAGGATCACCCGAAATGGGTACGCCGTATTCGATATGATCGGCACGCTATCATCGATCCTCCGGGTAGCCGATCGTTCTTTCGAGTTTTGTCTTGCCCGCAACAATCGGATATGGTCCATTTTGAAAATGATTATTGTTCTGATCGAAGGGCGCACGGACAACTTGCCGGAGGGCGCGACCGGCGGTGCCGGTCTCCGGCCGCACCCCCGTGCAGCACCGCGGACAAAGACGGTCATTGCGAAGGATGCCGCCGGCCGAAGGAACAAACCATGCCGTCCACCGATTCTGTCGCTGCGATCGTCTCGAACCCTGTATCGACCCCCTCGGCGTCCGCCGCCGCGGCGAGCCTCCGACATCACCGCCCGCCTTCTTCTTCCCCCCGATCCCCCATCCGCCGTAATGTCGCAATTGCGCCTTCGGCCGTGCCGGTCTATGGTTCGGCCATTGCCACGCGGGCGGGGGGCCGGGGGGTTAATCGCCTGCTGTTGATCTTTGCCTTCGCGGGAGTGACGGCCCGAGCCTGAGGGGGGCGGCACCGTGAGCGAAGCAGACGCGGTCGGTATTCTGCTGGTCGAGGATCGGCCGGCACAGCTCCTCTCTTTGGAAGAAATCCTCGCACCGCTCGGGGAGAAGCTGATCGGGGCGGGGTCGATCGAGGAGGCGCTCGCTCGCGCGCGCGGATGCGACGACCTCGCCGTCGTTTTGATCGGCGTCGGCATGCCCGATAACGGCGGCTTTCGGCTGGCCTCGAAAATTCGTGAATATCTGTGCGCGCAGGCGACCGCGATCCTGGTGCTGTCGGCGACCCGGTCCGCCGCCGACCTGTCGCGGGATTGTGAATGGGGCGCCATCGATTATGTGCCGATGCCGGTGGCGCCGGAACTGCTGCGCGCCAAGGTCGCGTTCTTTGCTAGGCTGTATCGCCGGACCCGCCGGCTCGAGCAGTTGAACGCCGAGCTTGAGCGGCGTCTTGAGGAGCGCATCCGCGAGCGCGAGAGCGCGCTGGCCCGGATGCATGAGAGGCAAAAGCTCGAAAGTATCGGCCAGCTGAGCAGCGGCGTCGCGCATGATTTCAACAATCTGTTGATGGCCGTGCTCGGCAATCTCGAGCTGCTCAGAAAGTACGTACCCGAGGATCGGCGTCTGCTGCGGCTTATTGACGGCGCGATCCGGGGCGCCGAGCGCGGCGCGGTGCTGACCAAACGGCTGCTCGCCTTTGCCCGCCGCCAGGAATTGCGGCCCGAGGCGGTGGATGTTGCCAGGCTGGTCGCCGGCATGGCCGAGATGCTGCGCCGCACGCTCGGCCCGATGATTCGGATCACCACCGAGTTTCCTCCCGCTCTTGCCCCGGCCCGCGCCGATCCGAACCAGCTCGAACTGGCGCTGTTGAACCTTGCGCTCAATGCGCGCGATGCGATGCCGCTCGGCGGACATCTTGTGATCACGGCAAGGCACGCGCCAGCCGCCGAGATGCCGGGACTTGCGGCCGGCGATTATGTCCGCATTGCCGTTCGCGACACCGGCTGCGGCATGGACGAGGCTACGTTGCGGCGGGCGATCGAACCATTCTTCACGACCAAGCCGCGGGGTTGCGGCACCGGTCTCGGCCTGTCGATGGTGCACGGTCTTGCCATCCAGTCGGGCGGCGCGATGCGGATCAGAAGCCGGCCGCACCGCGGCACTACGGTCGCGTTGTGGCTCCCGGTTGCCGGGCCGGCCGCGCCGGAGCAGCTATCGTTGGCAGCCCCGCCGCTCGCCGGCGCGATCCGCCCGTGCCATGTGCTCGTCGTCGATGACGACCCGATCGTCGCCGCGGGAACCGCGGCGATGCTCGAAGATCTCGGCCACCGGGCGATTGTGGCGGGATCGGCGGCGCGGGCGCTCGAGATATTGCGCGCGGAGCCCCGGATCGACATCGTCGTTACCGATTATGCGATGCCGGGGGTGAGCGGCGCCGAACTGGCCGCCCGGATCGAGCGGTTGCGCCCGGGACTGCCGGTCATCCTCGCCACCGGCCATGCCGAGCTGTCGCCGCACGCGGCGAAGCTGCCGCGCCTCGTCAAACCCTACCGTCAGCTCGATCTGGCGGCGATGATCCGGGGTCTCGTGGGAGGGGCGTCGGCGGCCGCGCCGCGCCGCACGGCGGTGGGATAGTCCCTCGCTTGCCGACCGCCATCCCGGGGCCGCGGAGGCCGCCTCTCAGCGCGAGGCAAGGACCCGATCGACCATGGCTGGCGCGGCGCCGAGATAGTTTTTCGGGTCGACGAGCGCCTTGAGCCGCTCGGCGCCGAGCGGCGCAAGAATGGCCGGAATTTCAAGCAGGACGTCGATCAGCGGCCGGCCGCTGGCGATCGCGCTCTGGCAGGCGTCGTAGACGAGATCGTGAGCCGCATTGCGGCCGATATGCGGGGCCAGACCCATCATCACCGCCTCGGCGACGATCAGCCCGTGCGTCATCCCCAGATTCTTCGCCATGCGCCCGGTATCGACGATGAGGCCGCTCAGCATGAAGCGCGCCTGATTGAGCGCGCCCGCGGCATAGCCGAAAGCCTCCGGCACCGCCACCCATTCGACGTGCCAGGGCCCGGTCGCGCGCTCGAAATCGGCGACCAGCGAATCGAGCGCAAGCCCCGCCGCCTGGCGCAACGCCTTCGCCGCCGCGAGGATCAGCTCGCAGGAGATCGGATTGCGTTTTTGCGGCATTGTCGAGCTGGCGCCGCGGCCGGCGGCAAAGGGCTCGGCCGCCTCGCCGAACTCGGTCGCCGACATCAGCATGATGTCAAACGCGATCTTGCCGAGGCTGCCACCCAAGAGGGCCAGCACCTGCACGGTTTCGGCAATGCCGTCCCGGGCCGCATGCCAAGTGATCGGTGGGTCGCCAAGCTCCAATTCCCGGGCCAGCTCGGCGCGGACCGCAAGCCCCTTGGCGCCGCTGGCGTCGAGGGAGGCGAGGGTGCCGGCGGCGCCGCCGAATTCGGCAAGCAGGACGCGCGGCCGCAGCTCCTGGAAACGCAGCGCGTGGCGATCGAGCGCCGCCAGCCAGACCGCGGCCTTGTAGCCAAAGGTGATCGGCAGGGCGTGTTGCAGGTGGGTGCGCCCGGCCATCGGCGTCAGGCGATGGCGGCGGGCGAGGTCGCAGAGATAGCCGCGCACCGCCGCGAGATCCTGTTCGAGAACGGCAAGCCCGGCGCGGATCTGCAGGACAAGGGCGGTGTCCATGATGTCCTGCGTGGTCGCGCCCCAGTGTACCCAGCGCCCGGCCTCGCCGCACAGCGCGGCGATCTGGCGGACGAGCGGCAGGATCGGGTAGCCGACCGTCTCGGTTTCGCGCTTGAGGCGCATCAGATCGAGCGCCGCCGCGCCGCCGACAAGCTCCGTCGCGACCTGTGAGATCGTCTCCGCCGCTGCGGCCGGGATCATCCCAAGACGCGCCTCGGCGCGGGCGAGGGCGGCTTCGACCTCGACGCAGCGGGCGAGGAAGGCGCGGTCGTCAAACACCGCGCGCATCGCCTCGGTGCCGAACATGTCGGCGAACAGGGTCGAATCAAGCGCGCCGAGTGGCATTGGCGGTCAGGCTCCTCTATTCCTCTGCCCGAGCGCGGGCGCAGCCCGGAGCGGCGGCCGGGCGGGGAAAATCGATCCAGCCGCCGGCAACCAGCCGTTCGAGACCGGTGAAGCGGGCCTTGTATCCCATCTTCGGGCTGTCGGCGATCCAATACCCGAGATAGACGTAGGGGAGGGCGCGGCGCCGGCATTCCTCGATCAGCCATAGAATGATCCAGGTGCCGAGGCTGCGCTTGCTTTGCTGCGGATCGTAAAAGCTGTAGACGGCCGACAGGCCGTCGTCGAGCAGATCGATCAGCGAGGCGGCGACAAGCCGGCCGTCGCCGTCGCGGAACTCGGCGACGATGGTGCGCACCGGCGTGTCCTCGATCATCGCCCGATAATCGGCATAGCCCATTGCCGCCATGTCGCTGTCGCTATGGCGGGCGCGCTGATAGATCCAGAACAGCCGGAAATGTTCCGGGCTCGCGCGGGCCGCGACGATGAGCCCGCGGAGGTCCCGGTTGCGGCCCAGCACCCGCCGGGCCGAGCGCGTCGGGGCGAAACGCTCGACCGCGATGCGCACCGGAACGCAGGCGGCGCAGCCGCGGCAGGCCGGGCGATAGGCAAAACGGTGGCTGCGGCGGAAACCGGCGCGCGACAGATCGTCGTAGAAGGATGCCGCGCCGTCGCCGGCCAATTCGACAATCAGCTTGCGCTCAGCCCGCCCCGCCAGGTAGGGGCAGGGGGCCGGGGCGGTGACAAAGAAGGGGCGCATCATCGCGGATCCGCCCGCGCCTGCCCGGGAGCGAGTGCCTGCGGGCGCTGCCGGGACCGGCTCGTCATCATCCTGGGGTGTGAGGCCCATGCCCAGCTCCTTGCCTACCGCCCGTCGCGAGGATTTGCCCCGAATATGGCGGGAGGCGGGGCGCGACGCCAGTCCTCCTCTGGCGACGGCACGCCCGTCCCCTGCGCGGCGCCTCTCAGCCGCGCCGCGGGCGGGAGGGGGGCCCGGAGCGCGGACGGGCATGTGCGGTATGCGCCGCCTTGTGATCTTGGGTGAGGCGGGCCAGCGCGGCGGCGAGGGCGTCGCGCTCGCGCTCCGCCTCCTGCAGCCGCTCGGCGAGCCGGTCGCGCTCGCTTTGCAATGTCGCGATCTCGGCGCGGGCCCTGCCAAGATATTTCTCGCTGATCCGCATTTCGGCGATCGTCTCCGCGAGCCGTTGCAGGCCGATCCGCATCAGCCGCCGGCCGTCGAAACGGTGATCGACGGTGTGCACGGCAAAGGCGAAATTTTCACGGATCTCCTGCCAATCGATATCATCCGGCGTGGGCCAGTGCGCCTGCGGGGTGTCCGCGACATCGGCCAGATCGAGCGGCAGGCCGGTCGCCGCGGACAGTTTGTGCGCGCTCGCCGCGCGATAATCGCGCTCGCGCGCCAGCCTCGTCACGTCGATGCACAGATCGGCGCTGATCTGCGCGCAGGCGTATAGATAAAGGTGCAGCGCCATGAACAGGCCGAACAGTTCGGCTTCAGAGAGCGCCTCCACCAGCGCCGCCGGCAGCGCGCGGCCGCCCTCCATGGACAGGCGGCCGCGCGCCGTCGCCCGTAGCAGCGCGCGGCCCGCAACGGCAGCGAAAAAGCCGTCCTGCCCGTGCAATAGCACGCGCAGCATCGTCTCGACAAAATAACCGTTGCCGGCGCGCCGTTGCGCCATATAGGAGGCCCAATGCGTCCACAGATTGCGATAAAGAAAGACATGCGTACCGCCAAAGTGCCGCTTCAAGGCGGCGAGGCGGCCGAGCGAGCGGGTGAAGCCGAAAACCGCAACCTTGTCGCGCCGCGCGGCATGCCGCAGCAGCAGCCCGAGATAGCGCAGCTCTTGCGGCCGCAGGCGGCCGGCGATGCCGCCTGCGGGCATAAACCAGTCATAGGCGATCTGCGGCACGAACAACCGCACCCCGCCGGCGCGGCGGATCAGCGGCAGGAATTCGAGATGATAGGGGGCGCCGGCGGGATGCCCCGAAGCCCAGGATGAGGGGCCGATCCGCCGCGCCTGCTCGCGGGTCACCGCAGCCAGCCCTTCGTGAAACGGCTCGTAATAACAAAGCGTCGCCGGTAACGCCCGAAACTTCAGCCAGAACCATGTGCTGCCGGTGCGCCAGCTGGAATGGATGAAGACCGCCGGCGCGGGGCGTCGCGCCGGCGCTCGCAGGGCGGCGGGCGCAACCGCGCCCCGCGGGTCCGGGCCGGGGCCGCGGGCTGCGGCGGTTTTCGGCTCAGGCGCGGCCGCCCCGGAGCGGCGGCCCGCGACATCGCCCGCGATCTTGGCGCTCATCCAGCGCGACCCTCAGGGGAAAGAGAAAGCGTGCGGAGAGGATTGTAAGTCAGGATCGTCGCATTGCGACACAAAACCGGCAATTCCCGGGCCGCATCGAAAGAAAGCCCGTTCCCGGATCGCGCCGGGCTTCCCGCCCGCGGGCAGGCGCTCCCGGAGAGGCGCGGGGATCGCCTTTTGCCCATGCCGGCTTGCGCAATACGCGGCCAATCATAAGGTCCGGTTTGAAATGCGCTGTTGTCGGGAAGATCCGGCGTCAATCGCTCGGACCGACGAATTCACTATTAATAAATCCTTTCATTGCAGTGTTTCAAGTACTCATTAATAATTAACCAATAATTTTGTGTAACGGTTGCTCCGATTCCTGTAATGTCCCTGTCCCATCGAACCTGGTCGAACAGGGATATACCGAAAGGCTTGGCAAAGATGCGCGGGCGAATGGCGGCGGCGGTCGGGACATTGTGGCGCGATCGTCGCGGCGTCACGGCGATCATGACGGCGCTCGGGGCGACCGCGCTGATCGGTTTCACCGGCCTTGCAATCGATGTGGTTTCCTGGGAGGTCACGCAGCACAAGATGCAGAGCGCCGCCGATGCGGCGGCGCGCGCCGGCAGCATCGCCGCCAGCATCCCCGCCGCCACGGGCCAGGACGTCACCGATGCCGCCGATGCGGTAGCGGCGAGTTACGGTTTCGTCAACGGCCAGAACGGCACCAATGTCACGACCGCTTGGCCCTATCTCGGGAACCAGGACGCGGTCCAGGTCGTCATTTCGCAGCCGCAGCCGCAATTCTTCAGCCGCCTCTTTCTCGCCACGGCGCCGAACGTGACGGTGCAGGCGGCGGCGCGGCTGCCCGCCCCCGCCGGCAATGGCGACATGTGCGTGATGACGCTCGGCGCCAGCGGCAAGCTCGACGTCGGCAATGCCGATTTCACGGGCAATACGACCGTGAATATGAGCACCTGCGACCTCTACAACAACTCGACCGACGCCAGTTCCACTGAGCTGAACGGCTCCTCCATTCTCGATGTCCGCAATATGTATCTGGCCGGCGGCTATGCGGTCTCGGGCAGCGCCCAGTTGAATATGGGGGGGACGGCGGCGACCTATGTGACGCCGGCACCCGATCCCTATGCCGGCATGGCGATCCCGTCCTATTCCGGCTGCAATCAAACCAATTACTCGCTCGGCCCGAACACCACGGCGACGATCGCGCCCGGCGTCTATTGCGGAGGCATGAACATCCAGGGCAACCTGACGCTGCAGCCTGGCACCTATATCATCGACGGCGGCAATTTTACCGTCAATGCGCAGGCCGCCATCACCGGCACCGGCGTCACGATCATCCTGACCAGCAGCAGCGGCACGAATTACGGCACGGTTACGATCAATGGCGGCGCGACGGTGTCGCTGACCGCGCCGGCCGCGGGCGCCGCGGCCGGGGTTCCGGGCATTGCGCTGTGGATCGACAGGAACGCGCCGCTCGCCACCGATTACCTGAACGGCGGCTCGAACCAGAACATCAACGGCGTCATCTATATGCCGAGCCAGCAGGTGACCTTTAACGGCGGCTCGAGCCAAGCCACGACCTGCCTGCAATTGATCGCGCTGAGCGTAACCTTCAGCGGCAATAGCAACACCTATATCACGCAGTCCGGCTGCAGCGCCGACAATCTTCCGATAAAGCAGCCGCCGCTGCCGCCGGTCCTGGTGAATTAGAGCGCCGGCCGATGCAGCCTCTGCGCCGTCTGGTCCGGTTGCTGGGAGAAGAGCGCGGGGTCAGCGCGATCGAGTTCGGCCTGATCGCGCCGCTCATCGCGGTGCTGATCATCGGCATCATCGATTTCGGGATGGGGTTGTGGCGGCAGATGGAGGTGGCGGACGCCGCCGCGGCCGGGGCGGCGTATGCCGCGGCCAAGGGCTGGAACAGCACCGTCGGCGGCATCGAGAACGCGGTGACCGGCGCCACCGGCTTTGCCGCAATCACGGCCTCGCCGGCGCCCACCTGGCCGCCCTGGTGCGGCTGCCCGAATGGCAGCGGCGTCACTGCGGCGACCTGCGGCTCGTACTGCAGCGACGGGTCGATGGCGGGGCATTACATAACCGTCTACGCCCAGGCCCCCTATTCGACGATCCTGCCGTGGCCCGGGATCGGCAGCCCGATGACGCTGTCGGCCACCGCTTACGCCCGGGTGTATCCGTGAGCGCTGCGCCCGCGCCGCGGTCATCGCCCTGCCGCCGTCCCGGCCGGCCGCCCGTTCTGTCGCTGTTGTCGCGCGCGCGAGAGGGCGTCGCGGCGATCGAATTCGCCATGCTGGTGCCGGTGCTGCTGCTGATGTTTCTCGGCGTCGTCGAATTCGCGCGCATGATGTGGATGCAGGCGAGCCTGCAGGCGGCGGTCGAAACGGCGGCGCGCTGCCTGTCGATCGGCTCGTGCAGCAATGCCCAGCAGACCGTCGACACCCAGATGGCGAGTTACGGCTACGCCGCCGCTCAGGCCACCGTCAGCCAATCGACGCCGAGCTGCGGCTATCAGGTCTCTGCGACCCTGCCCTTCACCTTTGTCGTGCCGCAGCTGTTTCCGTGGAATCCGACCCTGAGCGCCCTTTCCTGCTATCCCCCGCAGAGCTGATCGCGGCCGCAGACGGCCGGGCGACAAGATGCTATACACGGGGCCATGCCCCTCTCGCGGAGGCGTTGATGCCCGCCTATGTCATCGCCGATATCGAGGTGACCGATCCCGCCGGCTACGAGCCTTATCGGCCGCTCGCCGCGGCGAGCATTGCGCGCTTCGGCGGCCGCTTTCTCGTGCGCGGCGGCGCGAGCGAGCTGCTCGAAGGCGCGCCCGCGCCCGGCCGCATCGTCGTCATCGAATTCCCCGATATCGAGACGGCGCGCAGCTGGTACCATTCCGAAGAATACCAAAGCGCGCTGAAGATCCGGCAGGCCGCCTCGCGCGGCCGGCTGATCCTCGTCGCAGGGGCCGCATAGGGCGAAAAGAGCCCTACCTCTCCGGCCGCTCCCCGGCGGGCGGGGGGAGGGTCTGCGCCACCGCCCGCTCGCCGCCATTGTCGTGCGAGAGCAGCTGCGTCGGAAAGCCGGCCGCGGCGAGCGCCGCCGCCAGCGCCGCAACGTGCCGACGGCTCTGGGTTTCGACGACGATGTCGACCTCGGCGCGCCGCGGCGAGAGGTCCTGGAACAGGCGCTGGTGGTGAACCTCGACGATATTGCCGCCCTGCGCGCCGATGACCTTGGACAGGCGCGACAGCGCGCCCGGCACGTCCGGCAATTCGGAGCGCAGGCGGACAAGGCGGCCCGAACGGACGAGCCCGCGCATCAGGATCGAGGCCAACAGGCGCAGATCGATATTGGCGCCGCTGATGACGATGCCGATCTTGCGGCCGCGGAAGCTCTCCGGCGCCGCCAGCAGGGTCGCGACCCCGGCGGCGCCGGCGCCTTCGGCGACCAGTTTTTGCTGCTCGATCAGCAATTCGACCGCGCTTTCGAGCTGCTTTTCATCGACCAGGCGGATGTCGGAGACGAGCGCTTTGACAATGCGGCGCGTCAGGCGCCCCGGCTCCTTGACCGCGATGCCCTCGGCGATCGTCGCGGCGGCATCCGGCGGCTCCGGCCCGATGCCGTGAAAGAGGCGATGCATCGCGGGATAAAGCGCCGATTGCACGCCGACGATCGCAACGCGCGGATCGAGCGCCTTGGCGGCAACGGCGATGCCGGAAATCAGACCGCCGCCGCCAATCGGCACGATCACCGCATCAAGCCCCGGGCAGTCCTCAAAAAGCTCGAGGGCGATCGTTCCCTGGCCGGCGATGACGGCGGGGTCGTCATAGGGGTGGATCAGGACGAGGCCGCGCTCGCGGGCCAGCCCGTCCGCGGCCGCGCGCGCCGCGCCGAAACTGTCGCCGTGCAGCACGACGCGGGCCCCGAACGCCTCGGTGCGGTCGATCTTTGTGAATGGCGTTCCCTGCGGCATTACGATCGTCGCCGGGATGCCGAGGCGTTGCGCGTGATAGGCGACGCCCTGGGCGTGGTTGCCGGCCGACATCGCGACCACCCCGGCCCGCCGCTCGGCGGCCTTAAGGCTCAGCAATTTGTTGAGCGCGCCGCGCTCCTTGAACGAGCCGGTAGCGTGCAGGGTCTCGAGCTTTAAATAAACCTGCGCCCCGACCTGTTCGGACAGCGCCATCGCCGGCACGGTCGGCGTGCGCGCAACGGCGCCGGCGATCGCGGCCGCGGCCCGGCGAATATCGGCGAGAGCGACCGGGAGAGCGCTCACCGCCGCGGCTCCAGCAGCAGCGTGGAAACCGGCGCGGCGCGGCCCGGAAAAAGCCAGCCGAAGTCGCGCCAGCGCCGCAGCAGGTCGGCGAAATGCGGCGACAGCGGGTTGCCCGACTGGCCCGGCGCCACGATCATCCGCGAATCCTGCGGCGCGGCCAGATCGGTGATGATGCGCAAGCCGGCCCCGAAGCGCTGCGCGAACGGCGCCTTGTCGCTGCGCACATCGCTTGGACCGCGGTTGACGGTATCGTAACCGCCCGAGGTCGGGATCCTTGGCGTCAGCCAGGCGGACAGGATCGGGATATGGCGCCATACCGGGTTCGCGAAGGTTGCGATATGCGCCCGGCCCCAGCGCCATCCGGCGATGTCCGGACCATAGGCGCGGGAAAGCGCGGCGAGCGCCCGGTCGAGCGCCGCTCTGAGCAGCCGAGCACAGCCCCGGCCGGGAGCGCTCCCGGCCGGGTTCGGGCGGGCGCACCAGTCCGGCCTGCGGGTCAATACCGTTTCCATCACCTGCGGCTTCAGATCCCAATAGGGTGCGATCGCCCTGCCGAAGCGGCCGAACAGGACCATCCGGCTGAAGGCGCGCAGATAGGCTGTGAATAACAGCGGCGCCACCTTGTCCCTATCCATATGAAAATCCCACCGCCGCAACCGCGCCAGCGCGGCGCGCTCGGCGGCGGTCCGCGGTGCGATTCGCCTCATCAGCGGCACGAGTTGCGCCGCCATCAGCGAAAAGGTGTCGGCCTGGATCGCAGCGCTCGTCGTCGGGCTCTGCCGCGGCGTTTTGTCGAGCAGGGCGGCGATGCGCAGGGCCCGGTTCGGCAAGTCCCAGCCGCGCCCGAGGAAATAGGGGTAGCCCGCGGGCACGATCTTGTTGTTGGCGGCGACAAAGCGGCCCGAAGGCGGATTTGTCTCCTGCGGCAGGGCGGCGAACGGGATGAAGCCGGTCCAGTCGTATTCTCCGCTCCATCCGGGTGCGGGCAGCCATCCCTCGCCGTTCTTGCGGATCGGGACCAGACCCGGGGCGATGAAGCCGATCGTGCCGCCGCTATCGGCGTAGACAATGTTCTGCTGCGGCCCGACAAAGTTTTCGAGGGCCGCGCGGAAACTTGTCCAATCGCCGGCGCGGCCGATGCCGTAGAGCGCGTCGGCGCTCCTGTCATCGGCTCGTAGAAAGGTTGCCGACAGGGCCAGGACATAGCCGGGCGCGGCGGCGCCGGGCGGCAAGACGTCCGATATTACCGGACCATGGCGCGTCGTGCGGATCGTCATCACAACCGGTGCGGCGCCGCGCACGCGGATCACCTCATGCCGCAGCCGGAACGGGGCGCTGCCCGCCGGCGTCAGATAGCGCCCGGGATCGCCGGGATCGATCTTTTCGACGAACACATCCTCGACGTCGCTGCCGGTCGAGGTCATGCCCCAGGCGATGCGTTCATTGTGGCCGATGACGACGAACGGGCTGCCGGGGGCGGTGGCTCCCGCAATATCGTGCCGCGGCGTCTTCAGGCGCGCCAGAAACCACACGCCCGGCGCGGCGAAGCCGAGATGCGGATCGTTGGCGAGCAGCGGCCTGCCGGAGAGGCTGTGACGGCCGTCGACGACCCAGCTGTTCGAAGCATGCCGCGGCCCCACTGCCGCCGGCAGCGCGGCGTAAAGCCGGCGCAGGGGAAGGCGGCGATAAATCGCCCGCATGCGGGCCAGCGTTGTCGGCGCCTGCGACGGATAGTGGGGATAGAGGATGGCGAGATCGGCGGCGGAGATCGTGCGGGCGAGCTGCGCGCGCAACAGCGCGCCGCGATAATCCCCTTCGAGTTCGAGCGCCATCAGCTTGCCCCAGACGAGGCTGTCGGCGATATGCCAGGGTTCGGGCGAGAAGCCGAGCAGCAGGAACTCGGGGGGCAGGGCGCCGCGCCGCGCCGCGATCGCGGCGTTGACGCCGGCCGCGTAAGCCCGCAGCACCCGCCGCGTCGCCGGCGACAGGAAAGGAATTTCGGCCTCGGCGGCATGGTAGAGGGCGAGCACCCGCATCTGCCGGTCGATCGCGACCGCCTCGGGACCGAAGATCTCGGCCAGCCGGCCGGCGCCGGTGCGCCGCATCAATTCCATCTGGAACAGCCGCTCCTGGGCATGCACGAAGCCGAGGCCGAAGGCGGCGTCCTCGCCATCCCGGGCGATGATCACCGGCACATCGTCGGCATCGCGCGCGATGCGGATCGGGTGCTTCGGCCCGGCGAGCACGAGCCGCCCGCCGGTCTGCGGCAGCGACGAGCGCAGGTACAAAGAAAACCCGCCGGCGAGCGCAACGACCAACGCCGGAAGGGCGATCAGGATGAGGCGCAGCATGCGTTCGGGAGCGCGGGCCGCGGCCCGCAGGCGGGCGCAGACCCGCCTTACAGGCCGAGCTCGCGCAGGATGCGCGCACGGTCGCCGTCGAGATCGGGGGCGGCGGGGCGCGTCGGCGGATCCTCGAAGCCCGAGATTTTCATCGGATTGCCGACCAGTTTCAGCGGCCCGGCGACCGGATCGTCGACCGCGATCAGCATATTGCGCGCCGCAGCCTGCGGATGGGCGATCGCCTGCGCGACATTATTGACCGGGCCGCACGGCACGCCGGCCCCTTCGAGCACGGCGATCCAATGTCCGCTCGTCTCGCGCCGCAGCACGTCCATGAGCTCGGCCCGCAGCGCCTCCTGGTTCTGGTTGCGCAGCGCGTTGGTCTTATAGAGCGGGTTCTGCGCCAGATCCGGGCGGTCGAGAGCGGCGCACAGCTTGGCAAAAATCCCGTCATTGCCGGCCGCGATAATGATATGGCCGTCCCTGGTCGGGAACGCCTCGAACGGCGTGATCGACGGATGGCGCGCCCCCATCGGCCCCGGGATCTCGCCAGTCGTCGTATAGCGCATGATCGCGTTCTCGAGCAGCGCCAGCTGGCAATCGAACAAGGCCACGTCGACCTTGGTCGCCTCCCCCGTGCGCTCGCGATGCAGAAGCGCCGCATTCAGCGCGACCGCGGCATAAAGGCCACCGCCCAGATCGCCGATCGAGGTACCGACGCGCACGAGCGGCATGCCGGGATGGCCGGTGATGCTCATGATGCCGCCCAAACCCTGCACGACCATGTCGTAGGAGGGATAGGAGGCGTAGGGGCCGCTGTGGCCGAACCCCGAGACGGCGGCATAGACAAGACGCGGATAGCGCGCATGCAGGCTCTCCCAGCCATAGCCGAGGCGCTCCATCGTCCCCGGGCGGAAATTCTCGACAAGGGCGTCGGCCCGCGCGAGCAGACGCTCGAAAATGTCGCGGCCCTGCGGCGTCTTGAGGTCGAGCGCGATCGATTCCTTGCCGCGGTTGACCGAGGCGAAATAGGTCGATTTGCCGTTCTTGAACGGCCCGTACTGGCGGGCGTCGTCGCCCTTGTCCGGCGGCTCGACCTTGATCACGCGGGCGCCCAGCTCGGCGAGCAGCAGGGTACAATAGGGACCCGCGAGAATGCGCGAGAGATCGATGATCGTCATGCCGGAGAGCGGCCCCTTGTGCGCCATGTCGGAGTTCCCTTCTAGCCGCGCGCAGCCGGTCCAATAGCTCACGGCGGCGTCCTTCGCAACGCTTCGCAGGCGATCGGCTTATCGATCGCCCGCGTTGATCCCGGCGCCGGCCGCCCCACCTCGGGAGAGGAGGTTTGCCATGTCGCCTCCGCAGAGGCATGACGGCGAGGAAGAGGCCTCGCAGCGGCGCACGGCGGCGCTGCTCGGCCTTATCGTCGTCCTGTTGCTGGCGATCGCCGGCATCGTCCTGGTCCGCGAGCTCGGCAAGAAAGCGCGGCTCGAAGACTGTCTGATGTCGGGGCGCACGAATTGCATGCCGATCGCGGCGCCACTCGCGCGGTGAGAAGGGCGGCCGCATCCCGCCCTGCGCCGCCCCGATAGCACGGCCGTCACCCGCGGTTGATAAAATCCGGCTTAACCCGTAGAGCATGTCTATGATAGACATGCGACATAGTGCGCATCCCAGGGAAAGGCGCGCGATATGGCAGGGCGTGCGATTGGTGTCGTTGTGATCCTCGCGGCGGCGGCTCTCGCGGTCGTCTGGCATGCCGGTCCCGGCGAGCGCGTGCCGCACGCGGTCGCGCAGATGCCCTCTCCCGGCATTCCGGTGACGGCGGGGACCGTGGTCGCCCGCAACGTCCCCGTCTTTCTGAACGGCATCGGCACGGTGCAGGCCTACAACACCGTCTCCGTGCAAAGCCGGGTCGACGGCCAGATCGTCAAGGTCGCGTTCCATGAGGGGCAGGAGGTCAAGGCCGGCGACCCGCTGTTCCAGATCGATCCGCGCCCCTATCAGGCGGCGCTCGATCAGGCGCTCGCGCAGAAGCAGAAGGACGAGGCGCAACTGGCGAGCGCCGAGGCCGATCTGGCGCGCTATGCCAGCCTTGTCCCCAAGGGCTTTCAGACCCGCCAGAGCTACGACCAGCAGAAGGCGACGGTGGCCGCTTTGAAAGCCGCGATCGCCGGCGACGAAGCGCAGATCGAAAGCGCGCGGCTCAACCTCTCCTATAGCGACATCCGCGCGCCGATCAGCGGACGGCTTGGGGCGCGCCTCGTCGATATCGGCAACATCGTGCACGCCGCCAGCAACACGCCGCTGGTCACGATCACGCAGATAAAACCGATCTTTGTCAGCTTCACGCTGCCGCAGCAGGATCTCGACAGCGTCCGCAGGCACCAGATGCAGAACCCGCTCGCCGTCGCGGCTTTTTCTCAGGACAACAAGACCGAACTGGCGCAAGGCCGGCTGACCCTGATCGACAACATGGTCGATCAGGCCACCGGCACGATCCACATGAAGGCCGATTTCGCAAATCGCGACGAGCGGCTGTGGCCGGGTGAATTCGTCAATGTGCGGGTGAGGCTGCGGGTGCGCCGCAACGTGCCGACGGTCCCCGCGCAGACGGTCGAGAACGGGGCGGACGGCAGTTTTGTCTATGTCATCAAGCCGGACGACACGGTCGAGCGGCGCGCCGTCACGGTGGCGGCGATCCAGGACGGGATCGCCGTCGTCACGAAAGGGCTGAAGCCCGGCGAGCGGGTCGTCGTCGACGGCCAGTACCGGCTGACCAACGGCGCGCGCGTGCGCATCGTGCCGGCGACACCGCAAAGCGTGACCGGCTGAAGGCGGGAGAGGGCCATGAACATCTCCGCGCCTTTCATCCGCCGGCCGATCGCGACCTCGCTGCTGATGCTGGGGGTGCTGGTGTTCGGCATCGCGGGCTATAACCTGCTGCCGGTGGCGGCGGTGCCCAATGTCGATTTCCCGACGATCACGGTCACCGTGCAGTATCCCGGCGCCAATCCCAACACGATGGCCTCGACGATCGCGACGCCGCTCGAACAGCAATTCATCGCGATCCCGGATCTGAGCGAGATGACGTCATGGAGCGGCGTCGGCGTCACCTCGATCACGCTGCAATTCGATCTGTCGCGCAACATCGATGCCGCGGCGGGAGACGTGCAGCAGGCGATCAACGCGGCGAGCGGGCTATTGCCGAAGGATCTGCCGACCCCGCCGACCTATCGCAAGGTCAACCCGGCGAACTTCCCCGTCCTGATCTACGCCGTCCATTCTGCCGCGCTGCCGCCCTACAAGGTCGATGAATACGCCACCAACGTCATCGCGGACCAGCTATCGACCGAGCCCGGGGTCGGACAGGTCTTTGTCTTCGGCTCGATGCCGTACGCCGCCCGCGTCCAGATCAACCCGGCGGCGCTGGCCGCCAAGGGGCTGGGACTGGAGGACGTCCGCACCGCGCTCGTCAACGCGACCGTCAACCAGCCGAAGGGCGAAATTGAGGGCCCGCATCAGTCGATCGCGCTCGATACCAACGACCAGCTCCTCAACGCCGCGCAATTCGGCAATGTCATCATCGCCTACAGAAACGGCGCGCCGGTGCGCATCAAGGATGTCGGCGACGTCATCGACTCGGTGCAGAACGCCCGACTGGTCTCGTGGTTCGGCAACCAGCGGGCCGAGGGCATCGCCATCGAGAAGGAACCCGGCGCCAACACCATCGCCGTGGTGGACCGGATCAAGGCGTTGATGCCCAAGCTCGAGCAGTCGCTGCCGCCGTCGGTTCACGTCGACCTGATGTCGGACCGCTCGCAGACGACGCGAGCCTCGATCCGCGACGTCAAGTTCACAATGCTGCTGACGATCGGCCTCGTCATCGTCGTCATCTTCCTGTTTTTGCGGACGCTGTGGGCGACCGTGATCCCGAGCATGGCGGTGCCGCTGTCCCTGCTCGCCACCTTTGCCGTGATGTATGTCGGCGGCTACAGCCTCGACAATATTTCGCTGATGGGGTTGACGATTTCGGTCGGCTTCATCGTCGATGACGCGATCGTCATGATCGAGAACATCGTGCGCTATATCGAGCAGGGCATGCGGCCGCTCGACGCCGCCCTCAAGGGGGCGGGCCAGATCGGCTTCACGATCATCTCGATCACCTTTTCGCTGATCGCCGTCTTCATCCCGCTGTTTTTCATGGGCGGCATCATCGGCCGGTTGTTCCGCGAGTTCGGCGTCGTCGTCTCGGTCGCGGTTGTGGCCTCAGCGGTGATCTCGCTGACCTTGACCCCGGTGCTGTGCGCGCTGTTCCTAAAACAGGAGGGGCTGCACCCCAAAGGCCGCTTCAATCGCGGCTCCGAGCGCGTCTTCCAGGCGGCGCTGCGCGCCTACGACCGCGGCCTCAATTTCATCTTCCGCCACCGATTGTCGGCGCTGGTGGCCACGCTGTTGCTGATGGTCGCCACCGGCTATCTTTACGTGAAGATGCCGAAGGGTTTCTTCCCGCAGCAGGACACCGGGTTCATTTTCGGCGAGCTCGACGTCCGCCAGGACTCATCGGTTGCCCATACCGACAAGATCCGGCGGGAGGTCGTCAATCTCGTCATGCATGAACCCGGCGTCCAGGGCGTGTTCTCGTACGCCGGCGCCACGCCATACAACCCCGCCGAGAATACGGCACGCATCTTTTGGGGGTTGAAGCCCTATGATGAACGCACTCTGAGCGCGGAGCAGATCATCCAGCAGTTGAGAAAAAAGGTGGCCGGCATCGTGGGGGCCAAGTTCTTCATGCAGGTGCCGCAGAACATCACGGTTGGCGGCCGGCTCTCCCGCACCCAATACCAATATACGCTGACCGACACCAATATCGATGAACTCAATCATTGGGCGCCGATCATCGAAGCCGGCATGAAAAAGCTGCCGGAATTGCAGCAGGTCGCGTCCGATCAGCAGATCGCCGCGGCGCATTTGGAGATCGCCGTCGACCGCAACGCCGCCTCCCGGCTCGGATTGTCGATGAGCCAGATCGACCAGACGCTTTACGACGCCTTCGGCCAGCGGCAGGTCGCGACGATCTATACTGCGACCAATCAATACAAAGTCGTGCTCGAAGTGCAGCCGCAATTCCAGCACGATCCAAATCTGCTGTCGAAAATTTATGTGTCCGGCCCTTCCGGCGCGCAGATACCGCTCAGCGCTTTCGCCCATTTCACGCGCAAGACCGAACCGCTGCTGATCAGCCATCAGGGCATCTTCCCGGCGGTGACGCTGTCGTTCAATCTGACGCCCGGAGTGGCGCTCGGACAGGCGGTCAGCGCCATCCAGGCGATGACCGAACGCCTGCGCGTGCCGCCGACGTTGAACGCCTCCTTCCAGGGCACCGCGCAGGCCTTTCAGGCCTCGCTGTCATCGATGCCGCTGTTGTTGGCCGCGGCGATCCTGGTCGTCTATATCGTGCTGGGCATCCTCTATGAGAGCTATATCCATCCGATCACGATCCTGTCGGCGCTGCCGTCGGCCGGCGTCGGCGCGCTCGTCATGCTGATGCTGCTGCATTACGACCTTTCGGTGATCGCGATCGTCGGCATCATCTTGTTGATCGGCATCGTCAAAAAGAATGCGATCATGATGATCGATTTTGCGTTGCAGGCCGAGCGGCTCGAAGGCAAAAGCCCGCTCGAGGCGATCCATCAGGCCTGTCTGTTGCGCTTCCGGCCGATCATGATGACGACCTTTTCGGCGCTGTTCGGCTCACTGCCGATCGCCTTCGGCACCGGCGGCGGCGCGGAACTGCGCCAGCCCTTGGGCGTCGCGATCGTCGGCGGCCTCCTGGTCTCGCAATGGCTGACGCTCTATACGACGCCGGTCATCTATCTCTATCTCGAACGGTTCTCGCGCTGGCTTGGCCGCGCCTATCGGCCCTCGCGCGCGGCGGCGGCGCTGACGCCGGAACTGGCGGAAGATCGCGCCCCCGGGGAGTAGGCCGATGCCGCCGGGGGCTGCACCAGATCCGGAAGAGGCCGCCATGTCGGCGCGGCCCGAGCCCTGCGTCGACCGCACCTTCGGGTTTCTCGTCCGCGAGGTCGGACGCCTGATGAAACGGCATTTCGAGCGGCGGGCGCGGCAGAGCGGATTGCCGCTGACCCGGTTGCAGGCCGTCGTCGTATTGTTCCTGTCGCGCCGCGAAGGGGTGAGCCAGGCCGAGGTCGCAGCCCGGCTCGATCTCGAGCCGATCGCGCTGGTGCGCATGCTCGACAAACTGTGCGAGGAGGGATTCGTCGAGCGCCGCCCGCATCCGACCGACCGGCGCGTGCACACCTTGTGGCTGACGCCGGCGGCCCAGCCTCTCGTCGCCCGCATTCGCGCAATCAATGAGGCCATCCGCGAGGAGGCGTTTGCCGGGCTGCCGGCGGCAACGCATCAATTGCTGGTCGATGCCCTCGCCCGCATCAAGGACAACCTCGCGCTCCACGAGGAGGGGGCGCAGCAATGACCGAAGGCGCCGCCCGCGGCCGGGAGCCAGTGAACGGGTCCCCGCGGCCTATGGAGGGGCGGCAGCGCCCGCGGGCGAGGGCCGCGCGCCGGCCTAGAAGCCGGGGATGACCGGCACCGGCACGAGGTGCTCTTCGACGCGGCGCACCCCGGGGACGTTCTCGGCGGCGACGCGCAGCGCCGCCCGCTCGTCCTCGGAGCGGTCGTCGGACAGCCACAAATGCACCACCCCGTCCTTGACGAC